>Ga0315326_10000633_pt1 | contig 17359 bp, 10 predicted proteins | sample M180m32315metaG_FD_203457 | JGI IMG/M metagenome (GOLD analysis project Ga0315326, IMG submission 203457) | Ammonia-oxidizing marine archaeal communities from Monterey Bay, California, United States - M1 80m 32315 | ecosystem: Environmental > Aquatic > Marine > Coastal | place: USA: California... | reverse complement strand
TAATGTGGTTGATGTTAAGATTATGGATGGTGGTAGTGCTCATGGTATTGGACACACACTAGAAATCCTGGGAACTGCAACAACAACAGGATTTACTACTGCTCATGTAACTGTTACTCAAATTTATGATAACGTTGGAGATGTTATTAGAGTAAGTGGTGTAACATCTGAATCTCAATATGGATATAATCAACTTTATAAGGTTACTAATGTATCTGTTGGTGCTGGTAAGACATTTGATGCACAGTCAATTGCTGCAGTTACTGGAGTAACAACAACTGGTATTGGTACTGCTGGTGTTAACCCAGCTACCCTTGATAATGCTATTGTTGCATTGACTGGTAAATCTGTTCGTATTAGTGCATATGCATATGAAGCTACTAGTGGAATTGCATCTGTTACCACAACTGATTATCACGGACTACAAGTTGATAGAAAGGTTTCAATTGTTGGTGCTGACCATTCAGGATATAATGGAGAATATATTGTTACAAAGACAAATACATTAACTACATTTGAACTTAATGTTGGTGTTAGTACGCAAGCACCAACTGCGGTAGTAACCAATATGGTTGTCTATCCAACAGGTAATGCATCTAATGCTGGTGATATCACCAAAGAGGATGAGAACTTGAATGGAAGAATGGTAGCTCAGTATGCAGGTATTACAACTACCTTGTCTTCTATTGTTGCTGATGCAGTTATTGATCAAATTGAAATAAACAATCCTGGTAATTATGATATCAATATTGGTGATTATCTCCAAATTGATGATGAAATTGTAAGAATTAAGACTACAACTTCTACAAGTAGTGTAACTGGTGCATCTAACCCGATTTCAGTTTTCCGTGGTGTTCTTGGAACTAAGGCATCTACTCATGAAGTTAATTCAGTTCTAACAAGAGTTAGACCAGTTCCTATTGAATTAAGAAGGCACTCCATTATTCGTGCTTCTGGACATACATTTGAATATGTTGGATTTGGTCCTGGTAACTATTCAACTGCATTACCAGAACGTCAAAACAGGCAGATTACTACGGTTGAAGAGAATCTTGCACAATCTACGAAGAAGAATGGAGGTATTAACTTCTATTCTGCGATGAATGATAAAGGTATTTTCTTCTCAGGTAATAGAAAACTAAGTTCTGTTACTGGTGAGGAAGAAATCTTCTCTACACCAATTAGAACAGTAACTGGTGAAGATATCAGTGAGCGTGTTGGAATTAATATTATAAATGGTCTGGAAGGTAACTTCACAAGATCGATTAAGGTTGAAGGTGGATCAGATTCTAAGGCAATCTCTGAATTTGGTGGACCAGTAATCTTTAACAATAAGGCACTTATCAACTCACCTAAAGGTGTTGAGTCTACTTCACTCTTCCTACAAGGAGATACAACAATCTCAAGGAAGTATACTGTAGGAATTGCAACTCCTTCCTTAGCTGGTAACCCTGGTGATGTTGTATTTAATGCTAATCCTGCTTCCGGTGGTTATGCTGGATGGGAATATACCACCAATAACGAATGGCAGAGATTTGGTGGTGTAAGTAATACTACTGAAGAACTATCACCACTCTTTGATAAAGTTGGAGTAACGACAACTGATATTAATAGTGATGCAAGGTTCCAAGTTGGTACTGGATCTACAATATTTGTTGTCGGTAATAACAGTGGTGTTGGTATTGGAACTTCAATTGCATCTCCATATGCTCTTAATGTATTTGGAAATACTAATATTTCTGGTGTACTTACTGCATCTAACTTTGTTGGAGATGGTTCTGGATTAGTTGGTCTTAATACAGCATTATTTGGTTGGACCAATAGTGTAACTGGTGGTGGAGTTTCATTCTCTTATAATACTTATCTTGGATTCTTGGGTGTTGGTACTGCAACTCCTGGATATAACCTTGAACTTGGTGATTCTTCTCTTGGAACCGGATCAGACTTGTATGTTAATGGATATTCATACTTTGCAGGTCTAACAACAGCTACTAATCTTAATATCTCTGGTATTTTAACCGCATCTAATGCAAACCTAACTGATGCCAATATTACTGCAGGAATTGTAACTGCAACTGGATTGGAGGTTGGTACTGCTGCAACTGCTATTACTGTTACTGGATTTAGTGTTGGTATTGGATCAACATTACCTACAGCAAAACTTGATGTTCAAGGTGCTGTTAAACTCAAGACATATTCTGAGAATGTTGAAGAACTATCTATTTCTTCAAATGTTGTAACAGTTGATTTAACAACAGCACAATCCTTTACATTAGAAGTAACAAGTGATGTTAATCAATTTAATGTTATTAATATTCCAACAGGATCAACATCATTTAGTTTGAAGATAACACAAGACGCTACAGGTAGTCGTGCTGTTGGTATAGATACATTTAAGGACAATAGTGGTAGTGCCATACCATTATATTGGCCAGGTGGTGGAATAGTTCCAATAGTAACTCAAACAGCAAGTAAGACTGACATGTACTCATTTAAGACATTTGATGGAGGGTCTACCTTCTTTGGAGTCGTCGGAGGTCAGAACTTCGCCTAATGGAAAATCAACAACAGCGGAATATACCAACTGAGCTTCAGATAAATGGTCCAATATTATCATTTGTTACTGATCCTTCAAATGTAACTGTTAGTACGGGACAAACAGTAATTTTTACTGGTCTTGCGACTGCTACTTTCCCAACACAAGTTCCAGCCAATGATGCTGTTGGTATGGGGACAATTGCATATAGATGGTATGAGGTTGGTGTTGGTGCATTAAGTGATATTAGTGGTCCAATAAGTGCAATTGTTGGTTCTGCTACTACATTTCTTCAATTACATAATCCCCAACCATCTGATAGAGGACGGCAATTTTATCTTGGAGCAGATTATGTTCCAAATTATCCTGTTCCTAATGTTGGATTTGGAACAACAACACCAATTACTCCAAATGCACCTAATGAACCGCATTTTTCAGAGTCTGCATTATTAAATATATATCCAGAGATTATTGTTGATACTCAACCATCAGATGTAACAGTTGGTGAAGGTGCAGTAGCAAATTTTGCAGTAGATGCACGAATGAGTATTGATGGATTTGGATCCATAGCATATCAATGGAGAGTTGATGGTTCTCCGGTCAATGATGGAGTATATGCAACAGGAAATGAAACAGTTGTAAATGTAGATAAGTTTCAAGTTTTAGCTCTTCCTTTATGGAATGGTGGAGCAGGAAGTACATTAGATTTAACAGATTATTCTGAGAACGCAAAAACAATAACTCCTGGTACTACTGAACCATCATGGAGTGGAACTGGTCCAGGTGGTGGTGGAACTCCTAGTTGGGTAAGTACAGGAATTGCTACTGCACATTTCTATGAAGGAGCAGCATATTTTAATGGTGATGAATATGATTATTTAAATGTTTCTGCAAGTGAGGATTTTGATTTTGGAACAGGAGCTTTTTGTATTGAATTGTGGATTTGTCCTCAACCTGGATATCATACTTGGGAAGTAATGGTTGGTGTTGGTAATGGTGCTTATGGTGATGGTGGAACATGGTTTGCATACAGGAGAGAGGCATCAACCTCTAATGTATATTTTTATGCTGCAAATATAGCGGGTTACGCTCACATTGCAACGGTATCGCTTACTTCCTTTGAGGATGGTGGATGGCATCATGTTGCCGTTACAAAGGAAAATGAAATTATAAGATTCTTCTTTGATGGTGAAAACAAAACTCGTACCGATTGGATAGAAGCATATCAAGGAACTGTGAACGTGGATCTACAACCTTATGATACCCAGCGATCCGTCAATGCAGCCAGGGCTTTCGCTAGAGAACCATTTGGAGCCTTGAAACCTGGACATATTGGAATGGAGCATCTGGATGATTACCATCGCAATGGATATTATTATCCATATGCTTATATGCAGGACATCAAGGTATATAAGGGTGTAGCTAAGTACACTGAGCAATTTTCACCATCAAAAGATCCTATAATAGATTTAAAAAATTCACAAAATTATAGTCTTCTTACGACTGTGAGTCGATCACATGCAGGTTATCCAAAGGAAAATCTTTTTAATGGAGTTGTAGAGGATCAGGTTTATTTGTCGTGCAGTACTGAGGATTATATAGAGACTGATTTTTCATCTCTTTCGGGTGGAGGTCTTGCAGTTGTTTCTACGGTATCGGTTTATATTACAAGTGCTTCTGGTGGTGGTACAGTAACTTTAACAAAGAGTGATGGTACTGAAATTAGTGAGGATTTCCCAGCTAAATGGAATGTTTTGTATCCTATAGCTTTTGGTACTGGTACACTTGCTAAAATTAAAATTCAGGCGGGACAATATGGAAGTAGTAGTTTTAATCCAGGGGCTATAAAGGTTGATGATAAGTTTTTAATAGATGCTATTCAGGTTACTAGTCCTTTTGCAGATAATCCTGCTACTTTGGCATTACCATTGTGGAATAAGGATGGATCAGATAAGTTAACTATTGAGGATGTATCAGCAGATCCTCAAACTGTAAGTCAATGGGGAGAGGTTAGGTTACCATCATGGGTTTCTACTGGTGGTAAATGGTACAATGGATATGCAGATTTTCCTGGAGCTAATGCACTTGAAATATCAAAAGGTGGCCAAGTAACTGATTTTAATTTTGGAGTTCATGATTTCACTGTAGAATCTTGGATTTATTTTAATGATGAGACGACCAATACCGCAGAAGATATTTTCTCTACTGGTCCCTATGGATTTAATCAATTCACTTTGAGAAGGGTAGAAAGTGATCAACTTGAAGCTTCTTGGAATGATCAAATTATTTTATCTGGAGGTTTATTTGAAAAAAATCAGTGGTATCATATTGCAGTAACTAGACAGGCTGGTACTGATAATGGTCTTTGGCGACTCTTTATTGATGGAACAATGGTTGCTCATAGACTCACTGATAATATTGATATTGCTGCAAATGTTCCGGTTTTAATTGGACAGCAAAGTGGAAATGTCTGGGCTCTGGATGGTGGAATCCAAGACTTTGTTGTGTATAATAATCTTGCAAAGTATACTGAAGATTTTGTACCACCTGATAGGTCTATTCTTTCTTATGGTCGGAATTTTACTACAATATCTGGATCTAGAACTAGTAGGTTATCTATTACACCAACAGCTAGTGGTGCAGATATTGTAGATTGTGTTTTATCTAATCCATTTGTAACTACAGTAGTAACAAATCCTGCTAAATTGGTTGTTACACAAGCTAGATCAATTCTTAAAATAGAAGCATATGAGGGAAGTCAATCAACTGCATCATTGGCTTCATATAATTTGGATGATCAAGAAATTACTATAGATTCAGATGTTATAAAGTCGTGGGGTAATTGGGGTGATACGATTTGCTTCTATTCACCTGAAAAAGATATTGATATTGAATTTGATTTATATGGTGCAAAGGGAGTTGATTTTGATGTACATGCTGCTGGTATGGGTTGGAGTTCTGGAGATGTAGGTGGAGAAGGTGGATATTCTAGAATTATATTTACGATGAAAAAGAATGAGGAGTATGTATTAAAAGGTATAGCATCCAATAATGCACTTTTCTTATACAGGAAATCATCACTAATTGCTGTTGTTGGTCAAGGTGGTGATGGAGGACATTATGGTCCAGGTGGATCTGGTGGTGGTGTTAATGTTGCTGGAAGTGGTGGTACTGGAAGACTCTCTGGTCGTGGTGGAGGAAGAATCGATATTGGCGCATTAGGTGAAAATGGAACTTTTGGTGGTCGTTCTAATATTTTAGCAAGAAAAATTTTGCCTGGTGATACGAGAGTTGATGATTCTAATAGTGGACAAACTATTAAGTGTACTAAAGGTGTTTATTGGAGAGAGCAAGGAAAGGGTCCATGTGAAGATTTAGGAATGATTCAGTATAGGACACAAAATGGAACTATTGTATCTAATAGTGCAGCAATTGATAGGGGATTTAAGGCTGGATATGCTCTTAATACCACTGGCGGAAGTAACGGTAGTAGTGATGGAGGATCTGGTGGTAATGGTGCGACAGGTGGCAGTGCCGGATCTTCTAGTGGTGGAGGAGGTGGATCAGGATATTCTGATGGATCAATTACTATTGTAGATACAAAACTTGGTGGTAGTACTGGTAATGCAAGAGTTAATATAAGACTTGGTACTGGTAATTTCTATGTTGATGATGAAGGAAGAATTCTTATATTCTCTTGTGCTACACATGGTAAAGATCCAAGGACACTTACAAAAGTTACTGGTAAGGTAATGCCTGGTACTGATACATGTATTGATGATGCAAGATGGCAAAACTTTAAGAATCTTGCAAAAGATGGTATGAAGAATTATAGACTTACGGGTTGTGCTAGTGCTGCTGCTGGTGTAAAACGTATAGGACAAACACAAGCTACTCCTTATAATATTTACAGGATGATGAGTAATCCTTGTGGTGGTGGAGTAAAATTAAGAGATAGTCTTACAGATTGGTATGATACCAATTATGCATATGAATGGCTTAGTTTGGCATTTGATGAAACTAGTGGAGATATATCTGGATATGGTAGTGATTATTCTTCATTAAGTTGGTCTCCTGCCACTGATTATGGATTTGGATATTATGGACTTTCTAGAGGATCTTTATGGGTTCCTGCATTACAAACTCATCAAATTGATGGATTCTTTACACAGACAACTTATAGTCAATATACGACTGAGTTTTGGATTCTTCCACCAGGAGTTCCAGATTTTTAATAGTATAAATATTTAAAATTTAGAGAATAATTGGGGGGAGAGTGAACCCGAATGGCTATTAATAAGAATTTTGTTGTAAAGAATGGCCTTGAGGTTAATACCCAGTTAATTTATGCTGACGGCACTACAAATAAAGTTGGTATTGCAAGTACCGCTCCGAATGTAGAACTTGATGTTCGTGGTGGTATTGCTGCTACTAATACTAGCGTATCTGGTGTTAGTACTGTTATTCAGGGACTTAGAGTTGGTGATGGAGGTAGTGTACTTTCTGTTACTAATGTTGCGGCAGGAAGTTCAGTTGGTGTCGGCACTACATCCCCAGGTTTTCTTCTAGATGTTCGTGCTCCTGCAGCATGGGCTACAGGAACAGGTGTAACAGCACTTTATGTTCAAGGTGATGCAGTAATCACTGGTGATATTAGTATTGGTGATGATGTTAGTTTAGATTCTGCTTCTATTGGACATCTCATGGTTTCTGGGATGTCCACATTTAGTGGAAACATTGATATCAATTCTCCAGATGTTAATGTATATGGTAATTTACAGGTTGATGGATTAGGTGCTCCTACTGGTGTTGGAGTTACTCTTGCTGCTTCTGGTGGAATTACCACTACTGGTGGTGACTTATATGTTGGTGGTGACCTATATGTACGTGATGACATTACATATGACCAAGTAACTGGTAGAGAAATTAATATCTCCGGTGTTTCCTCATTTGCTGGTATCAGTACAGTTGATTCACAGGGTGTTAGAGTTGCTGGAGTTATAACTGCTACTAGTTTTCATGGAGATGGTAGCAATTTAACTGGTGTTACAACATCATTGACTGGATCTATTGGTATTCATTCTGGTGGAAGCGTAGTTGGTGTTGGTATTACAATACTTAACGTTGTTGGAACTGGTATGACTGCTAGTGCATCTGGTAGTACTGGTAATGTCTATCTTCCTGCTCCAGGTGTTTCACTTGGACTCGCAATCGCTCTTGGCGGTTAATAAATACTCATAACACTTAAAGAACAATGGCAGAAGCTTTTTCAAATTCATTATCAAGAGCAACAGGAATAGTAACTACTAGTTCCTCTGGGACGATTGGAGTATATGCTAATCACCTTAGCGGTATTTCAACGGTTGGAATATCAACAGGAGACATTGTTGATAATACCAATTATCTTGCAGGAACAAAGGTTACTGGTTTTGGAGCAACTGCTGGAACTGTTACTGTTGATAGAGTTTCTACTAATAGTGCAGAAGCAACCAGTCAAACTGTATCATTCCTTGGTGTGACGAGTTGTTATACTTCACCGGCAGCAACGAAGAGTATTTTGATTGGTGGAACATTTGCTAATAATACAGAGAATTCTGTCAATTTAAGTATTGAAATTTTAGATAGTAGTGGACCAACTGCTGCATTACTTGCAAGTAAGATTCCTGTTCCGCACGGAAGTTCATTTGTTATTGCTGATACTGGTAAAACTCTTCTTGAAGCAGGAGATGTTGTGAGAGTCTATTGTGATTCAGATAATGCAATTGATGTTAATCTCAGCATCCTAACCGGAGTTAGCTAACATGGCAGATAAGACTGGTTATATAGGAAGAAATCCGGGTGATTCATCGGTAATTGTTGCAAGACAGACTTTTGAACCATCAGGTGTTCAGACAAACTTTACATTTGCCTCTGGTTATACACCTGGATATCTTGATGCATATTTAAATGGTATACGTTTAATTAGCGCACAAGATTATACTGCAACTAGTGGATCTGTTGTTGGTCTTACAAGTGCTGCACAAAATGGCGATGTTCTTGAATTAGTTGCATATAAAGCATTTAATCTTGCTAGTATTAATAATGCAGCTGGAAATTTTGATGTTGGTGGAGCATTAAGTGTTACTGGTATTTCAACATTTACTAATGACCTTTATGTTGGAGGTGACCTTTACGTTGCTGACGATATAGTGTATGATGAGGTTACTGGTAGAAATATTAATATCAGTGGTGTTGGTACTATTGCTCATCTTAATGTAACTGGTATTGGTACTATTGCTCATCTTAATGTAACTGGTATTACTACATCAGATAGTACTATTGTAGGAACTGCAGTAACAACTGATTCTGAAGGTATCCGTGTTGCTGGTGTTGTAACTGCCACATCATTTACTGGATCAGGTGCAAATTTAACTGATGTAATTAGTGGTATTGAGATTCAGGAAGAAGGGGCCCAAGTTGGAACTTCTATTACAATGGTCAATTTTGTTGGTTCTGATATTACTGCTACTGCTGCAGGATCTGAAGCAACAATTACAGTATCTGTAGCTGTTCCCGCTGGTTGGAACGAATTAGATGCAGCACTTTTTAACTAAATAACTTAAAAGCATATAACAATGGCACTTCAAAGAACGAAATTATTAGATGTTACATCTGTGGTAGGAATGTCCACAGTTGGTATTTTTACTGTTGGTATCAATACAGTTAGGCAAGGTGGTGGAGCAGTTGGTATTGCTTCTACATCTTATATAAGAAGTGTTATTATGCATAACACTGGAGTAGGAACTGCAAGAGTAGGTTTATATGTTAATCCAAATATGCCATCTGTTGTAGGTTATGGATCGACAGCAAATAGAATTTTGAGAGTAGATATTGCAGCAAACGAAACGACATTCTTCGAGTCTAATTATCCAATTGTAATGACTCACCACGATTCTATTGCCGTGGATGTTACTGCACCGGATAGTGGTGGAACTGGAATTGGATCAATGGTTAACTTTATTATTAATGGCGATACAGATATAACTTAATGAGGATTTGATATGGGTATTAAATCCAATAGTGTATTAGCATCTTATTTTAATAGGTTTGGAGCAACTGGAAAGGATGCGATGGATCCAGCTCCAGTACCAGTGTATACAGAAGCAACTGGTGGAGTTATTAGTGATTATAGCGATCCAGGTCCAGGAAAACATTATAGAGCTCATGTTTTTACATCATCAGGAACTTTTGCTGTAAGTCAAGTTGGTAGTAGTGGTGGTGGACCCGCTACTGTTGAATATCTTGTAGTTGCTGGTGGCGGTGGTGCAAGTGCCGGTGGTGGTGGTAATGCCGGTGGTGGTGGCGGTGCTGGAGGTTTAAGAACTAATCTTAGTGGACATCCCCTAGCAGGTTCAGCATTTCCTATTTCAGCATCACCCGGATCTTATACTGTAACTATTGGTGGAGGTGGTGCTCCTGGTGGTAATCATTCCAGTTTAGGTGGTGGAGTTTCTGGTGGAAATTCAGTTTTTGGACCAATAACATCTGCTGGTGGAGGTGGTGGTGGTGCAGGAGGTCCTACTAATGCTGGTCTTAATGGTGGTTCTGGTGGTGGTGGATCAGGTTATACCGATGCTCCAGGTGGCGCAGGAAATACGCCACCATCTTCTCCTCCACAAGGTAATGCTGGTGGTCCTGGATATAATGCTAATCCATATAATGGTGGCGGCGGTGGTGGTGCTGGTGGTGGTGGAGGTAGTTGGAATCCTCCTCACCCAGCATCTGGAAATGCTAATGGAGGAGCTGGTGTTCAAGTTGCAATCGGTGGACTAGCTGCATCTACAACGGGAGTTGGTGCTTTAAATCCTGGACCCGGAGAATATCAATGGTTTGCTGGTGGCGGTGGCGGTGGAGCGTATACACCACAACCCGCACCACACTATTCTAGTGGTGGAGTAGGTGGTGGTGGAAGAGGAAATAATTCTGATACCGATTCTGGTGTGGATGGAACTGCAGCTACTGGTGGTGGTGCCGGTGGTGGAGGTGTTAGCTCACCAGGAGTGTCAGTTGGTGGCGCTGGTGGTGGTGGAGTAGTAATAGTAAGATATGAGAGAGATAGTGCTGCAACGGCAGCAAAAGCAACAGGTGGAATAATAAGTTATTATAGTGGTAAGACAATTCATACATTTACTAATTCTGGAAGTCTAGTTTGTCCTACATCTATATCTGATGTAGAATATGTTATTGTTGCTGGCGGCGGTGGTGGTGGTGCTGCGGAGGTTAATGGATATGGAGGTGGTGGAGGTGGTGCCGGACAATATTTGGAAGGAACAGGTGTAACACTTCCTGCCACTACTTATTCAATAGTTGTTGGTGGTGGTGCTAAAGGATGGTCTCCTAGATCTGGAACTTCTTCTACACATAGCCCTCAAGGAGGACCATCTACATTTAATAGTATAGTTGCTGGTGGTGGTGGATATGGTGGTACTAATGTATCGACATCTTCTCCTCCATATAGTGGTGGTGATGGTGCATCTGGTACACCTGGTGGATCGGGATCTGGTGGTGGTAAGAATGGATATGATAATGGACCTGCTGGAGCTGGAACAGGTAATCCTCCCGGTGGTAATCCTGGTGGTTCTAATCCTCCAACAAACTGCCCTGCTGGTGCTGGTGGCGGTGGTGCTGGTGGTGCAGGTCAGGATGGATCTCCAGGAGTTGCTGGTGGTAAAGGTGGAGTAGGTGTTCAACTTCCTACTACATTTAGAGATCCAGCACAAACTATAGGAGGACCTGGTCCTGGACCAGTTACTATGGGTTGGGTTGCTGGTGGTGGCGGTGGTGGAGCACATCAACCTCCTGCTGCTACAACAGCAGTTTCTGGTGCAGGTGGTGGAGGTGTAGATGGAACTACTCCATATGCTCCTGATCCTGCAATTGCCGAATCAACACCTTATGCTGGTGGTGGTGCTGGTGGATATGGTACTCCAACTGCAGGTGGTCCTGGAAGTAGTGGTACGCAGGGCACTGGCGGCGGTGGCGGCGGTGGTGGATCCAACGTTCCAGCTAATGCGTATGGTGGTAATGGTGGTTCTGGTATAGTCTTAATAGCATATCCAACATAAATAATCAAAAAAGTATAATAAACCATGGGTATTCGGGCACAAGGTAATCCAATAGCAAGTTTTGCAGATCTCTGGTCACAGACGGGTACTGATGCTGCTGCGCCTGCTCCTGCTGGTGGCGGACATATTGCAACAGGTGGAATAATTAGTGATTATGCTGACGGTCCTGCTGTTTATAGATCTCATGTATTTACATCATCAGGTACATTTAATGTAACTGAACTTGGTTCTTTTGGAACAGGTCTTGACTTTCTAGTTATTGCTGGTGGTGGCGGTGGTGCTGATAGAGGTGGTGGTGCTGGTGGAGGTGGTGCTGGTGGTCTTTTATCATCACACCCAGATATTCCTTCACCTGCGAGACAGAGTGTAATTACTGCTGCGGTAAGAACTTATACAGTCACTGTTGGTGCTGGTGGCAATCAAGGCAATGAGAACAATCCCCCCACTGCTCATCGTGGATCAAATGGATCTGATTCTTCTATTACATATCCAGGACCAGTCACTGTAGTTACAACAGCTGGTGGTGGCGGTGGTGGTAATGGTAACACTAATCCACCTGGTACTGGTTTTGCTGGTGGTTCTGGTGGTGGTGGAAACGGTGATGTTGGTGGTGCCGGAACAAACTATCCTGGACCAACTCAACAAGGTTATCCCGGTGGTAGCGGTGCTGGCGGTGGCGGTGGTGGCGGCGGTGGTGCTGGTGCTGTTGGTGGTGCTTATCCAGGAGGTGCAGGTGGTGCTGGATTACAAGTAAGAATTGCAGGACCACTTAATGATGGTGTAGGTGCTCCGGGACCAGGATCTGAGTTTGCATGGTTTGCTGGTGGTGGTGGTGGTGGTGGATCACCGGGACCTCAACCTAGTAATGATAATGGTGGATATGGTGGTGGAGGCCAAGGAGCAGAAAACCCCAATGCCTCACCCACAGCACTCACAATGTTGAGGCGAGGCATTTCTGGAACTGGTGCTGGTGGCGGCGGCGGCGCTGACGGAGATGATAACGATGGTGGTCAAGGTGGTGCTGGTGTTGTCATAGTAAGATATCAAATAGGAACAACATCACCAGGGGCAAAAGCAACTGGTGGTTCTATAAGTAAATATGATGGTAAGTTTATTCATACCTTTATAAGTTCGGGTACATTTGATACTGGACCAACTTGGACTTCAGCAAGTGTAGAGTATGTTGTAGTTGGTGGAGGTGGAGGTGCTGGTGCAGGCGGTTCATCAGAAGGATCTGGTGGTGGTGGTGCTGGTGGATATATAACAGGCACTACACCAATAGGAGCACATCCAGTATCAACAACAATTCAAATTGGTGCCGGTGGACTTGGTGGTTTCACGCCTTCTGCTACTTCTGCAATTAACGGAAACCCGTCATATTTTGGAACACCACTAACAGCCGGAGGTGGTGGTGTAGGTGGATCAGGACTACCAGGTGGTGGTAATTCTGCAATTGGTGGTTCAGGTGGTGGTGGAGGATATGCAGGATCACAAACTGGAGCAGCTGGTAATAGTCCAAATCCAGGAGGAGTACCACAAGGAAATCCTGGTGGTGATTGGGGGAACACCTATGCTGGCGGTGGCGGCGGTGGCGCTGGTGGAGCAGGTGGTGATGGTGGAGATCCTACTGCTAATGTAGGTGGCACTGGTGGTATTGGTGCTCAAGTTCCTGCTACCTTTAGAGATCCTTTCAGTGCTCCAGGACCTGGAACAGGACCACAGATTGGTGGTGGTGTAGGAACACCTGGCCCGGATCCTGCTGGTTTTTATCTTGCAGGTGGTGGTGGAGGTGGAAATTATCCACATGGACCAGGTGGTACTGGTGGTGCTGGTGGAGGTGGTGCTGGTACAACAGCAGCAACTGCTGAATCAGGACTTATGAGTACAGGTGGTGGTGGTGGAGGAAATGGTGGCGGTGACCAATATCCTGGGGCTCCTGGTGGTTCTGGTATTGTCCTTATTGCTTATCCAGAATAACACTGCTTCTTTTATGAATAAATAACTAAAAATATAAACAGATGTCACAGATACAAGTTGATACCATTTATAATTTAAATGCAGATGGTCCCCCGACGTTAGAAGGGGGAGCAATTGTTAGTGGAATTGCAACTGCTAGTATCTTTAATGGCGATGTAAAGGTTGGTACTTCTGTGACGATTACTGCTTCAGGAGTTAATGTTCCTACAGGAATTGTAACTGCAAGTGCTGCTGGTGGTGCTCTTGCTACAACTATTAATGCAAAAGCATCCACTGGTAAGGCTATAGCAATGTCTATGGTTTTCGGATGATAAATATTAAAAAAGAGGTTTTATAGGAAATGGCTGCTCCTAATATTGTAAATGTTGCAACGATTACAGGTGTTACTACCTGGAAAGCGGGGATTAGTACATTACCTGGTACTCCTAGTGTCATTGCGTCTAATGCTGCATCAAGTGGTAAAGTAATAAAGATTAATTCAATAGTAGCAGTAGCAGTCGGAGCTACTACTGGAGTTACGGTTAAGTTATATACAGAAGCAGCAGGAGCAGGTGCTTCAGTTGCAATTGCTGATACGATGAGTGTTCCTGAAAATTCTAGTCTTGCTGTTATTAGTAAAGAAACGTCATTCTATTTGGAAGAAAATAAATCTATAGCGGTATATAAACAAGATGCTGCAGGAGATATTGATGTAGTCTGTTCCTATGAAGACATCAGTTGATAGGAGGATAACCTAATGGCATTTTTCGGAAATCGCAAAGGAGTATCTCCTACATCTGGTGGAAATGGTGGTGTTTTTAGCATAGATGATGAATATAGGATGCAGCAGTTGAGGACAATTTATAATGATCCTGGCCAGTTGTCTCCTGGCGATGCATCAGATGCTCCATTAGGACATACTGCAAGTGGTGGAGTTACTAGTGATTGGGCAGATACTCCAGGAGATGTTTATAGAACACATATTTTTACATCATCAGGAACTTTTACTATAAGTGAACTTTCATCTTCATATCCAGCAGATATTGAGTATCTTGTCGTCGGTGGCGGCGGCGGTGGCGGCGGTAAAGGTGGTGGAGGAGGTGGCGGCGGTGCCTTTCGTACTAACGTAAGTGGTCATCCAATAGCCGCTCCAGCATATCCAGTAGCAGTAGCATCTTATACAGTAATTGTTGGTGCTGGTGGTTTACGAGGAGACGGATCAGTAGTTGCTGGAAGCCAACCATATTCAAAGGGAGGTAATGGTGGTGATTCATCTTTTGGTCCTCCTACAGCATCTTATCCAGGTACTACTTATATACAAGGTGCCGGTGGCGGTGGTGGTGGTGCATGGTATGGTGCTGGCCCTACTCCATATGATTTTAGTGAAGGAAATGCAGGTAATGCAGGTAATGGCTCTGGTGGTGGTGGTGGAGCACAAGATGCTCCAATGGCTAATAGTGTAGTAGGTGGTTCTGCCGGTGCTGCTGATCCAAATTTTGCATCCGTTGCAGGATATGCTGGTGGTGCAGGTGGAAAGACTCCTGGGACGAACTTCTCTGGTGGAGGAGGCGGTGGTGCTGGTGGTGTTGGTACTGCTAGCGGACCTACTAACACTGGTGGACCTGGTGGTGATGGAATGAATGTTAAAATAGAATCAAGCACTTCATATTATTATGGCGGTGGTGGTGGCGGTGGTAATGCTCCTTATGCACACCCTACTCCCATAGGGACATCAAATGATGGTGGATCCGGTGGTCAAGGCGGTGCCGGTGGCGGTGGTGGTAATGGAGCTGGTGGTACGAATGGAAGACAAGTTGGTTATGATGGTAGTCCTGCTGTTGGATCTCCTGGTGGAGATGGAGCTCAAGCAACAGGTGGTGGCGGTGGTGGATCATCACATTCCACAGGTGATGGTGGAGGTGGTGGATCTGGAGTAGTAATGGTAAAATATCAAATAGGATCAGTAGCACCATATGCAAAAGCAACTGGTGGATCTGTAAGTCTTTATAATAGTAAGTGGATTCATACCTTTGTAAATTCAGGAACCTTTACTACAACAACTGCAATTCCAAGTGCGGAAGTCATTGTAGTTGCTGGTGGTGGTGCTGGTGGTCCTGGTAGAGATCCTACTAGTTTTTCATCTGGTGGCGGTGGTGGTGCTGGTGGAGTAGTTATTCATCCAGGTCTTTCTTTCCCAGCTCCTTCTCCTTATGCAGTAGTTGTTGGTGGTGGTGGAGCAAATATTAAAGGAGCGGTTTATGGACCACTGGATCCGACTGCTTATTATGCAAATCCTGGTAATGATTCATCAATAGCACATCCAGCTGGACCATATAGTGCATATCGTGGCGGTGGCGGTGGATCTGGTTATCCAGGTAGAGTTGGTGATGATGGTGGTTCTGGTGGTGGTGGTACGGTTGAAGCACCTGCAGGTGGTGCAACACTAAATCCTGCTAGTAATCCAGGTGCAACAGAGTATGGATCTGCGGGTGGCGCTGGTGCAGCTGCACCTGGACCTGGACCTTTTGCTTCTGGTGGCGGCGGTGGTGCTGGTGGTGTTGGTGAAGATGGATCCAGCACGGCTCCTACAACACCTTCAGTTAGATCTGGAGATGGTGGAATCGGTATACAACTTCCTGCAACATTTAGAGATCCAGTACAAAATATAGGTGTTCCTGGACCTGGTGGTGGAGCACATTGGATTGCTGGTGGTGGCGGTGGTTCTGATTTAAATGGAAGTGGTGGTCTTGGTGTAGGTGCTGGTTATGGTGGTCAAGGAGGTGCTCCTAATCCTGGTGGTCCTTTTGCTGGTGGTGGTAATGGAAGTATACCAACAGTTGCTGGTCCAGATGTTAGTGGAACACAATCTACTGGTGGCGGTGGTGGCGGTGGAATGGGTGATTATGCTCCCGCTACAGGTGGAATGGGTGGATCTGGTGGTTCCGGTATCGTTATTATTGCTTATCCCGCATAACTAAATAACTAAAAAGTATAGAAGATGTCGCAGTTAAATGTCGATAAAATTAAGAATAGGACTGGATCGCTAGGTGGACCTACTTTTTCTAGTGGACTTACAGTTTCGGCAGGAACTACTGCGAGTATTCTTGGTGATTTAGAGGTTAAAGGAACTCAAACAGTTATTAATACCGATGTTTTAGAAGTTGCGGATCTTAATATTGGTATTGCATCTACCTCAACCAAATTAAGTAATGCGAATTTGGATGGTGCAGGACTTACAATTTATGGAAGCGATGAAGATAAGACTTTAACATGGGATAACGGCAACGGCCGGATGGCATTTAATACCAATTTTTATGCACCAAAACTTTATGGTAGTGGTGCAAATTTAACAGATGTTATTAGTGGTATTGGAATTACAGCAGGATCTGTAACAGCTAATCTAGGAACTGGTCTTACTGCAATTAATTTCTCTGGTGCTACGGTTACTTATCATGAAGCAACTGGTATCTCTACGATTACTATTGCCACTGCAGGACTTTCTACAGAATTTAGTACAATATCAGGATCACCCACACCAGGAATTACAACATATCTAGATTTGTCTAATGCACAAGATCACAAATGGACATGTAGTGGAATTGTTACATTTTCTTGTACAGGTGGAACAGAAGGAGAGAGTCATACGGTAAGAGTTATTAATTCTGGTATTACAACGGTTGGATTTAATACATTTTTCTTATGGCCATCAGGATCTAGTCCAACTTTACCTACTGCAGATGGCGCAGTTAGTCTAATTTCTTTC
>Ga0315326_10000632_pt1 | contig 17361 bp, 9 predicted proteins | sample M180m32315metaG_FD_203457 | JGI IMG/M metagenome (GOLD analysis project Ga0315326, IMG submission 203457) | Ammonia-oxidizing marine archaeal communities from Monterey Bay, California, United States - M1 80m 32315 | ecosystem: Environmental > Aquatic > Marine > Coastal | place: USA: California... | reverse complement strand
GACCACCTGTGGTGTGTCGGTGCGAGGGTGCGCATGATTTAGCCTTTCGGCCGCTAAGAGTCGATTCATAGGTTCTAGAGAATTACTTCATCCGTTGCCGTTTTGAAGGCTGGGCGTTTCCCACCCCTTATGGCGACACCACAGGAAGTCAAGGAAGGATGGTCAAATGCTCAGGAGTCTATCGATTCCGGCGATTATGCAGCCGCCCTAAGTTCACTTCGAGAAATTTGGGCCTCTAATTCTAAGGATGCGGACGTCCACCAGACCTGGTCTTTGGTAGCAGATGCACAGGCATCTAAAGCAACAGCATCAGGTCGTTCAGGTGATTATCGTAAGTCGATAAGACATTATGAGAAGGCATTGGATAAGGGTGCAGGGAAGGATGTACGTAGGAGAATGAATCGCGTACGCTCTGAGATGGATGAGCGAGGAATCGGAATGGGTGGCTTCCGCCTTGTTGATGATGGGGCGCCCACAGTGTACGGAATTTTTGCAATTGTGGTGGTTGGAATGTTATTGCTTGTTTCATTGCGCTATATGGATGAAGGATTGAATCTTTCAGATTTATTCAACTCTGGAAAAGAATCTGATCAGCCAACATCTTCTGGTTTAGACATCGCTCAAATGACAATTTCGTATGTTCCTGCAGGATCCACAGCTAGTCAAACGGTTGTGGTAATACTTGACTTAAACAGAGATGCAGCACCTGTTCATGTAGATAATTTCGTTAAATTAGCACAGCGTGGCGATTTCGATAATACACCATTCCATCGAGTAATTGATGATTTTATGATTCAGGGTGGTGATTACACCAATGGAGATGGAACTGGCGGCCATGCTGCAGAATTCTACGGTTTTTGTGACGGGACAGAAACTGCAACTCCATGTCCGAATCCGACTAGTTATACGGTTCCTGATGAAGCCGATAATGGCCTTTTGCACCTCCCTTGTACCATTTCCATGGCAAAGACTAGCAATCCCAACACTGGTGGAAGTCAATTCTTCTTGATTCCTGAGGATAGTACTCCTAACTGGCTCGATGGTCAGCACACAGTTTTCGGATCTGTGACTTCTGGATGCTCGTTTATCACGAGTATTAGCCAAGTCGAGACAGGTGGTCAATCCGAATCTACACCAGTTCATGCAGTCACATTGGAAAGTGTTGTAATTTCTTGAGTCAGATTGATGGGCGCCACTCTTCTGCTTGGGGCTGGTGAGTGCCATGACTACCTCAAATCCGTTTGATGCGATTCGCAAGTTTGAGAGAAGCGATGGTTCCAATGCATCATTTGCATCTCTCTATGCTTTGGAGGAAAGTGGTCATACGGTTCTATCCTCTTTGCCTTACAGTATTCGAATTTTGTTGGAGGCCGCATTGCGCAAGTGTGACGGTTTCCTAGTAACAGAGGAGGACGTCAAACGGATTGCATCTTGGTCTCCAACCCAGTCTCCTGCAGAAATCCCATTTATGCCAAGTCGAGTGATTCTACAAGATTTCACAGGAGTCCCTGCAGTCGTCGATATAGCCGCCTTGAGAGATGCAATGGTAGCTTTGGGGGGCGACCCATCTAAAGTCAATCCACAGGTACCAGTGGATCTAGTCATTGATCACAGTGTTCAGGTAGATGTTTCGGGTTTATTCCCTGACGCCCAAGAACGCAATTTAGAAATTGAATATCAGCGAAATATGGAACGATATCAATTCTTGAAGTGGGGTCAACAATCTTTGGATAACTTCCGTGCGGTTCCTCCAGGGAGAGGGATTGTTCATCAGGTGAATTTGGAATGGTTGGCTAGTGTTGCTCGGGAAGAAGCAGGAATTTGGGTAATGGATTCATTGGTTGGAACAGATAGTCATACGACCATGATCAATGGCTTAGGAGTTCTAGGATGGGGTGTTGGTGGCATTGAAGCAGAGGCAGTGATGTTGGGTCAACCAATTTACATGTTGTTGCCAGAAGTAGTTGGTTTCGAATTAAGAGGTGAACTCAGACCTGGAGTCACTGCCACAGACATGACTCTTCGAATTGTTGAGATGTTGCGCGAACATGGTGTAGTAGGAAAATTCGTAGAATTTCATGGAGCAGGACTTTCCAATCTTTCACTCCCTGACCGTGCTACTATTGCCAACATGGCTCCAGAATATGGTGCGACATGTGGGTTCTTCCCTGTTGATGATGTAACGTTGGAATACATGCGATTATCTGGTAGAGATGAGACCCATATTGCTGATGTAAAGAGCTACCTTCAGTCCCAAGGAATGTTTTGGACTACAGATTCGTCAACACCCGAATTTACTTCTTCTATTCACCTCGAACTTTCTGATGTAGAACCTGCATTAGCCGGACCAAAGAGGCCTCAAGATAGAGTTGATCTTTCAGCAATGAAGGGCCATTGGCGTGAAAGCCTCAATGCAGAGATTGGGCACCAGGGTCACGGAGTAGCTGCGTCGGAAAGTAATCGAGTTGTGAAAGTAAGTGATCCAAATGGAGATGAATTCGAATTAGGTCATGGCGATGTTGTGATTGCTGCAATTACGTCTTGCACGAATACTTCCAATCCTAGTGTCATGCTTGCCGCTGGTTTGTTGGCTAGGAATGCTAGATCTCGTGGATTGAAAGTGAAGCCGTGGGTCAAGCCCAGCCTTGCTCCTGGAAGTAGAGTAGTGACTGAATATTATGATGCAGCCGGATTGTCTGTTGATTTATCAGAAATGGGTTTCAATGTAGTTGGTTACGGATGTACTACCTGCATTGGAAATTCGGGCCCATTAGATGAACACATTGAGGGAGGGATCGATCAAGGCGATTTGATTGTAGGTTCAGTAATATCCGGGAATCGTAATTTTGAAGGCAGAGTCCATCAGAAGGTCAAGGCGAATTATCTAGCAAGCCCACCCTTGGTTGTAGCTTACGCCCTTGCTGGAACATTGGACATAGATTTTGAAACAGATTCTCTTGGGATTGATTCCGAAGGAGTTCCTGTGATGCTTGCAGATATATGGCCTAGTGATGCTGAAATCCGAGATGTTGTGTCTTCATCCATATCACCCGAGATGTTCCGCATTCGTTATGCAGATGTAATGCAAGAACCAAGATGGGATTCCATCGAGAGTATTAGGTCTCCGTTGTATCCTTGGGCAGAGGATTCAACATATGTTAGGCTCCCCTCCTTCTTTGAAGGGATAGAGCCTGAACCACTACCAATAGATCCTGTAATGGGTGCTCATGTATTGCTTATGCTTGGAGATTCAGTAACTACTGATCATATCAGTCCCGCCGGGGCTTTTCCCAAGTCAGGTCCTGCTGGAGAATATTTGGTTTCCAATGGGGTTGAACCACGAGATTTCAATTCCTTCGGTAGCCGTCGAGGAAATCACGAGGTAATGATGAGAGGTACATTTGCAAATGTCCGCATTCGAAATCAGGTGGCTCCAGGTACCGAAGGAGGATTTACCACTCACTTTCCCTCAGGCGAGGTCACATCTGTTTTCGATGCCAGTATGAGGTATCAAAATGAAGGAACTTCTCTAGTTGTTCTTGCAGGGGCACAATATGGAACCGGCAGTAGTCGGGATTGGGCAGCAAAAGGAACCCTTCTTCTAGGAATCAAGGCAGTGATTGCAACTTCCTTTGAGCGTATTCATCGTAGTAATCTTGTGGGGATGGGGGTTTTACCATTGACATTCAAGGATGGTGAATCCGCAGGAAGCCATGGTTTCGATGGTTCTGAAACATTCGACATTCCTGCAAGCGAAGATTTGGTTCCACTCAGTACAATCCCTGTGACTGCTCATAAGTCGGATGGAACTTCGATTGTTTTTGATGCAGTGGTTCGTCTAGATACTCCTGTAGAAGTAGAGTATTATCGAAATGGAGGCATTCTTCAAACAGTTCTAAGGAATTTGTCGACTAATTGACATCATTGTGAACCTTGAACAGCTTCATCCCAGTGTCCTTTGATTGTGTCCAATGTTGCTTCGTCATTGTAAGCTCCAAATGATCCAACTTGTCTGAACATTTCATATCCATTTGAATCCACAAAAATTACTGTCCCTGGTGCATCAATTCCCATTTCTGTAGCGAAATTCTGAGACGGATCTACTCTAGAAAATGTATACTCTAATGTCTGATTAATTTCTTTATTATCGTCATATTCATCTACACTTTCTTTCCACATAGTCAAAGTAACGCCATTTGGGTTTTCATCAATATCAGTAGAGACTACCAATACTTCGATGCCAGGCACACTTAGGTTCAGATTATGCATATTGTTGTGGCAAGGAGTCCCACACCATTGAGCCGAGAAGACAACAACATATGGTTGATTTGAGAAATTAGAATAAGAAACGCTTTCTCCCTCAGTCAGAACTGTGAATTCTGGAAGCATTTCGTAATCATTTGAGTCCCCAGTACATCCAGCCAAAGGAGCAATTAGGATGAGGATTAGCATCAACCAACTTCTAATCATGATATTGGCATTTCTTCCACCAACTTAGATTTTCGGCATAACTAGTACCATTTTTCCGTTTGTTTCATGTCTTTGACCATCCTCCAAAAATCATGCGACGTTTGTTTTTATGGGCAACATGCTTTGTGTTTCTTGCTTCAATCCCTTTAGTAAGTGCTAGCGGCAACGTAGATGGTGATGATTTTGATGAAAACGGAAATGGTGATGATTGTCCAGATGTTTGGGGTAATTCAACTTTCGACCGTTTGGGGTGTCTAGATTCCGATGGTGATGGATACAGCAATCCTGATTCAAATTGGACAGTTTACCAAGGCGCTGATGCCTTCCCTTCTCGAAATGATTCATGGCTGGATATAGATGGAGATGGGTATCCAAATCATTTTGGGTTGGAGGATTCGGATGATTGCCCCTTTACTCCAGGACAATCCAAGGTCATTCTGAAAGGTTGTTCCGATATTGATCGTGATTATGTCCCCGATTTGTACGATGACGATGCAGATGGCGATGGAATCCGAAATGAAATGGAGAGGGCAGCCTCCACCGGTTTGAATCTCTTTGACCCATTCAGTGCAGATTCTACACCGAGCGATGTAGATTTTGATACCATTCCAGATGTTCTAGATGACGATAATGATAACGATGGATGGCCAGACGAAATAGAAATAGAAAGGAATTCAAATCATCTAGATATTGATCAAACACCTTTGAATCAGTATTTTGGATTTCAGACAGGCATTATCTATCATGGTGGTTTGACTTTTGATGATGAATTTGATGAGGGTGAAATCGAGATTTCTCTAAGTTGGTTTATTTCTGTGTTAACTGGAGAACTAGTAATCCCAATTGCTCTTATTCCAGTCTATGTTTTCTTCTTCGTTGCACGTCGAAGAAAATTCAACACAATCAATACACTAATTCAGATTGAAAATGATCCCTCACGTTTGGGTGAACTAGAGGTGGAAGTGAATGAATTGGTTAGGAATAGAAGTTTGAAGGTGTACCATGGATTGGTTCTTAGGAATACCATTGAACAACGTGAGAATGTTCTTTCAGTACGAGAAAATTCAAGATTTTCTACAATAGATGAATCCGAATAAACACTATTCATCAGCATCAAGCAAATCAGAAAGAAATTGCTCAGCTGCGGCTTTATTCACGCCTCGATGCGATGCTGCAAATCGAATAACGAGAAGTCCATCTAGGACTGAATCTAGAACCATAATTTTGCCAGAATTTTCCATATTATTTCGTGCCGTTCTAATTCGCAGATCCCCCTCCTCCTTTGTTTCACCATTTTGAGGATTAAAACGAATACATACATTGGAGAATGAATGTGAAACAAGGGTAAGCTCTTGATGTTCTGCCACTAGATTTGCAAGATGATTTGAAACATCAAGACAAGATTCAACCCGTTCACCTAACCCCTTTGTGCCTAAATCTAGCCATGTCAACCATAGTTTCAAGGCATCAGCTCGACGACCACATTGGAGTGAAATTCTTCCAAGATTTAACTCTCGATTTAGGTCGTCAAAAAGGTAGTCTCCTTGATTTGTATGTGCCATGGTACGGGTGAGAATCGCTTCATCTTGAACAATAAATGCCGAACAAACCATGGAAGAACCAAGCATTTTGTGAGCATCAAATGAAAATGAGTCTGTCCTTTCTATTCCTTTGAGAAGGGACCTATATTTCTCAGAGAAAAGAACTGCTCCGCCCCAAGCTGCATCTACATGGTGCCAAATTCCGTGGGCTTGCGCAATATCTGAAATCGCATCAAGGTCGTCGAAGGCCCCCCTTACAGTAGTCCCTGCAGTAGATAGCACAATAAATGGGCAATCCCCTCTATCCTTTGCTTCGATGATTGCTTCATTAAGGGCAGAAGGGTCCATTGCCCCGTTCAAACAAGGAATTCTGATTAGAGAGTCAGTTCCAATCCCCATCATGTTTGCAGCCGCATCAACTGAGTAATGTGATTCTGCTGAAGAGAATGCACAGAGACGTTCCCCTCCAATTCCTTTTTTTGAGGATCCTGGCAATGCATCTTCTCTAGCACAAAGGAACCCCATCTCGTTACTGTTTGACCCCCCGGTAGTGAATATTCCAAATCCGGGGAATCCTGCAAGTTGAGAGATTGCTTTAATCATCTCAGTTTCGATAATTGTTGCTGAAGGGGCTACGGCATAGGAATGCATTGTAGTATTTCGAATATCGGACACTAGGGATGCAACCACAGATGCTGGTTCTGAACCACCCCAAAAAGCACGTAAGAATCCAGGGTGATCAGTGCGTACAGATGTTTTGAGATAAGCCCGTATTGCGTTTTCAACAGCAGACACTCCCCCTGGTTCTTCTGAAGTGAAGGGGCCGAGAGCAGATTTGATTTCTTCATTATTCAAACCTGAATGAATGGGTCCCTTTTGGCCATAATCAAGTATGATTTCTTGAAGAAGTTGGTTCATCTCCTCTGAATCCATATCCACCCGAAACGTTTCAACTTCATTTAGAATGTGCTTGAAATTGATTCATTCATTGAATGGCTTTAGATGTCAGGAATATTCGATTGATTGAAAGACCTCGCTTTACCGATGAAGACAGATGCGTCTAGAGGGCCCGGTCAGATTTCGTTTCCGAGATTTGGAAGCGGACATTGAGGTATTGATTGAAGGAAACGCATCTTGGGTAGACAGTATTCGACAAGATCTCGGAATTTCTGGTGAGGGCGCAGGATACTTGGTGCCAATTCACGGCACGTTCAGAAATTCCAGTGATTCTAAAATTTCGGGGGCGAATCGTTCTAGAGCTGATTCTAGGGGTGGACCCCCTCAACGTCCTGGACCAACTCCTGATCCGTCTAGAATCCCTGCCTCAATTCGAGAAATTGGTGATTTGGATATCCAAGGAGAGTTCGATAAATTAGGAGTATCCTTGGGCCCAATTCCTAGTGCAGATATTCTCAAAGAGGAATTGGAGGAGTTCGCTCCCTTTGAACCGTTAGAAGGAGCTAGTACAGAACATGCATTGGAAGAAAGAGTTTTGCAGGCACTTTTGGAGATTATTGTGAGAACACACGGTAGGCCTAGTACTTCCGAATCTCTTCTCTTCGAAGTGCTTGGTGAACGATTCGGAATGGACACTCTGGCCTTTGGGAAATGGTTGAGGAGATTGTGGAAGCAAGGGCGACTTGAGAGAGTCTTTGGTTCCGATGGAAAAGATGCTTATGCTCCGTTCCCATTTTGGTTAAATCGAGAATGATATTTCCCCTCATTAAGGAACTATCTAAATCGTTATGCTGGTTGGCGAATCGAATCAGTTAGCATAATCAATATCCCATAACCCTCAATAAGAGTCGGTTGGGTGGCAACGACATGATGTCCCCTGCGAACGCCTTGAATCAACCAAAGTCAACTCGACGTGTTTCATTTTTCTTAGCATCTCTGATGTTAAGTTCAATTTTGGTTAGCCTTGCACCTACTGTAATTGCTTCTCATGAGAAGACATACCATACTCAAAGGAATCCAACCACTATTGCTGCTGGTGATTTAGATTGTGATGGGGATGATGATTTGGTTACTGGTAGCGAGATGGGTAATTTCCTATCTGTCTTGTACAACGATAATGGTGACTTTTCAGAACGACAGGATATTTGGACAGTGAATAACAACTCTCGCAGAGCAGGTTTCGATGATATCGCCGATGCTTCTGAAGTAGAGATTGGTGACATCGATGGCGACAACAGTCCGGATATTATTTACTTCCAAGGGAACATTCGAACAGTTAACGGCCCGAATGTAATGGGCAACATTACCATTCTTTATGGAGACTGTTCAGGTGGTTGGACAGAATCATCTCCAATCACAGTTTCTCCATATGTAATTGGTATCGAGGTCGCCGATGTGAATGATGATCAAAATGATGACATTGTAGGACTTTTCATCGATATTAGTGTCGTAAATATGCAACTTTCTATCTTCCGAGGGCCTGACCCAACTCAACTCACAAATCAGGCAACTACTACTATGCCACTTGGTGGAACCACCGGTGCATACTACTATGATTTCACTTTAGGTTCCTATGGTGAGACTGTAGCAGGAGGAGGACTTGGTCTCGGAGATTGCGAGGATCTTGATGCATGGATGATGACCTCTCCTCCATACAACGGGCCACAATCTGGATTCGATCCAGGTAACTGGGATAACGTTACTACAATTGAATACGATTGTACTACTAATGCATTCTACAATCCAAGCACCAGTCCAAACAATGTGCACAAGTTCGCTATGGGGACAACCAACGATGGTTCTCTTGACGTAGCAGACACAGATGCGGATGGACATGTAGATTTGGTAGCTATGACCGATGGTTGGGATCAGAACGTTACTTACGCCACAAAGAATGCTGGGAGTTGGGTAACTGGCAACTACGCGTATATTGGGAATGCAGTTGGTTCTTCAGTGTCTATTGAGGATATCAATCAAGATGGACACATTGATTTCGTAGTTCCGAGTTTGTTTACTGTAACCACAGTAACATCTACCGCTCTTGGTAATACCACTCTACTTTCTACAGATAACCTACAGGATCAGAACACAGTTCAGATTATTCTGTCTGATGGATCTGGTGGTTGGGAGAATCCTCAGTCGTTTGATGTAGGCCGACGTCCTACCATGGCCATAGTCGGTCAGTTAGCAGGTGGCAGTGGCAGTGCTCTAGATATTGCTGTAGGTCAGCGTGATTACACATTCAGTTACACTGACGGAAGTCTTTGGATTGATTCCAAGGGATGGGCTGGTGCAGTAGATTCCGTTACAATCGTGGAATTAGATAATCAGGATGTTGGAGTCACAGGACTTTCGGTTTCTCCTGCTGCATATAATCCATTCACCCAAAGTGGTCAACTAGGTGAAGGAACCAGAAATGTGAACGTAACAATTCGAAATACTGGTCTTGAGACAGTGAGTGGTTCTTCAGATGTAGAAGTGAAGGTTCGAGACATCCTTTCTGGAACTGATACAGTTGTTTATTCCAATGATTTTGATGGGAATGTAGACAGTTCAAACTGTTCAGGATGCTCTCTAGATTCTACTTCATACACTGGGGAATGGGGGTCAGGTAGTTCTTGGCACGTTGAATCAGCATCCAACACTACAAACAAGGCAGATAGTCAATACGAGGCCCACCACAATCCAACAGGATTCATGTGGGCAGGTCTCCGTTATGCGAATTCATCTGACGGTGGTTCTCTTGAAACCGGTTATCTGAACAACATGGATGAGGCCTTCTATATCGAGAACATCGATTTGACCAGTTCAGATACTGCTGCTTTGGATATCGATATGTTATGCGCAGTGAGCTATTCTATGGTTTACTACAGTTCATCGGGTATTGCTAATCGAGTTCTATATGATGACGTTTGCACAATAGATGTGTGGTCACAGGCAGATGGTTGGGAGACCGTCAATTACATGGGTGGACACGACAATGATCGTATTTTATACATCCAAAATGGCTATGCTCCTGAGAGAGCAGTTAACAACAACAGATACTATTACGGTACAATCTACGATTGGAACAATTATACTGGCGATGATGCAATTGATTTGACTCCTTGGGCAGGTGAAACAATTGATCTTCGTTTCCGTTTCCGTTCAGGTTTTGCTGGAACAGTAGGTACCGATGATGAGACGAATCAGAGCCAATGGGATGGATTTGCTTTTGATAACATTTCAATCCGTAAGACAGTGTCCTCTTTCGGGGCAAGTCCACAAGTATCTTCTCAGCAGTTAACCTTGACTAACTTCGCTCCAGGTGATGAAGAAGTCGTTAGCCTATCTGCAAATTTCATCAATGGAACTACCTATCTGATTGAGACTTCAATCACCAGTACTTCTGGATTCACAAATGGAGATGCTACGAATGATGATGCGAAGTTCTCAACATTAGTATCCAATTTATTCGATCCAGCAACGTCTGAAATTACATCTCTAGAGAAAGGACAGATGTATGCTGCTGATACATATCCAATTGATGTTAAGGTAGAAAATCGAGGTAACACTGTTACTGATTTCGAGGTTGTTGCCAAGGTATACACAGCACAAAGTAATGAGTTACTTGAAGAGAACTTTGAGTCAGGTTCAGGTGGTTTCCAATTCGGAGATGATGGTGATAATTACGGTATCGTAATTGATGACACTGCACCGAGTGTACAGAATTCACTCGTGCCGCAGAACCGTCCAGTTTTCCAAGGTGGAGCTTACTGGTTTGGTGGCCCTGATGATGGATATGGAACCGATTGGAACGAGACCCTCAATCTTGCTACGATTGATTTGACTAACATGCAAGGTGATTTCGCCTACATGACTTTCGATTATTTCGCTGAAATGGAGGTTCTAGAGGATCAAGAAGGAAATGTGGTTGGATGGACTGCAGAGACTGGACTTGAGGCCGAATGGCGCAAGGGCAGCAGTATTTACGAAGGTACAATCTATGGTTCTTGGAATGATATCAATGAAAATGGTGTTTTGAACAATCAGTCATGTGAAGATTGGGATGGAGATGGCTATCTTGATGAGATTGAGACATTCGGAGATCGCCCAGATGATGGCAATTATGCCGTATGGTTCGATTCTGAAGGCCTCAAGAAGTCTGTTACTCTTGATTTAACTCACGTGTACTTGTTGAACACAACAAGCTCAGACAGCAGTCAATGGAGGCGTGAGTGTGCTACATTCTCAGAATTTGAAGTTGACTTTACTTGGCGCTTCCAGTCTGATCCGAATGGTGCAGATGGTAGCAATGGTCTAGCGGGCTTCGGATTAGACAATATTTCAGTTACAGAATTCACATTCGTTCCTGATGCTGAATACACTACTACTGTAACTGGTCTCGATTCTCAGGAAGATCAAATAGTAACTGTTGCCAATCACTCCTTTACTCAGGGAATCTATCGAATCGATGCAATCAGTGTTTTCGATAATACTACTCAAGGCACTGCTTGGTATGGTTTTGATGAACTACTTCTATCAAACAATCTCACAAGAATTGTTTTCGATGTTAGATCAGTAGATGTGGAATTGATGGTACCTAATGTGTTACAATGTGTTGACGAGGCAATTTCCTGTAGTTATCCAATTGATAGCGTCAGAGGCCATGATTTCAATATTGAAATGACTAATGGTGTTCTTGCTGGAGATTACAATGTCAAGATGGATATTGTGGACGTGTCTACTGGGAACAGTGTCTCAACTGGTGGTTCAGGATTTACATCAGTAGATGGAACAATCTCGTTAGAACCGCAACAAGCTGCAAACACTTCTTGGATTAATCCGTACAATGGATGGGAAGATGGGAAGACATACAACGTCTCCTTCTTTGCTGAATTAGCATCAGATGGTTCAATTTCAGGAAACACTCACTATTATCACATCACCTTTGAGGATGATATCGATGTAGCAATTCTTTCAGGCCCTACTGACGCTAATCGATTGAAGACCGTTCGAGAGGATTTAGATGCGATGGGAATGAGCTACACGCAGTTCAAGCCAGGGGATTGGAGCACCTATGCTACCGATGATTGGCTATCTCACTACGACAAGGTATTGCTACCTTGGCAGACCGAGAACAACGTCATCAACGGACAGTATTACAGTCAGTTGGATACTAGTTACAATGGCAATCCTTCTGTAAAGGATACTCTCCTTACTTTCATGAACAGTGGAGGAACAGTTCAGATGCATCTTGGACCATATTCTGATGGCCCACATAACGCGTATCTGAATAACAAACTTCCATTCGGAATTGATGTTGTTGATCGAGATGGCAATGTTGGTACCCCTACTGAATCAGTAACATATTCTTCGATGAAAATTCTTGATTCATATCATCCAATCATGGACAATGTTGCACCTAGTTCATTCGTTGGAGTCAATAGCGGGAACTTTGTTTCTCAAGCAGTAATTAATATCGGTCAGACCGGAAATGATCAGATGCCATATGTATGTGGAGGAGAAATCAATCAGCCACGACCTGGTTTCAACACTGCTTTCCATACATTGATTGAAGGCCCAGATCCAGACATGTCTCTATTGGCAACTTGTGGATATGGTACTGGTGGATTGATTGTTACAACAATAGATGTCGAGAATCCATCAGTTACAAATGAGTTCGGAGATGCGACCTTCCCGATTCTGAGTAATATTTTATCTCACAAGGTTACTCCTTATTCCTCGTCGTTTGGTTACGATACCAACGGACCTGATGGTTGGAACATGTTGATTGATGGCGAAATACCAGATTGGGATATCCAAACTTGGGATTACAGCAAAATGTATCTCAAGAGTAATGCACAGTTGACCTTCTCCTTTGAATCCACTTTGAGTGGTCTTGATGCAAATTGGGAAATAAAATCAGGTGATTCATTCGATGTTACAAAGTGGGGCAATGATGGACAGACATTACCTGCGGGTGCAATTGATCATACTCCTGATGAAACACATACTGCCACTTTCTGTGTATTGGATACTTCCTCATCTACAAATTGTAAGACTGATGCTAGTTGGATTGTAACTCTCTTCTTGCATGATGCAGAAGGTCATGTACGCAAGGCAAATATCGAATTGGTTACGAACGATGTTCAAGCAGATTCAGAGCGACCCGTTGCTCATGCTTCAGTAATAGATCGTCTAGACACTGCTGATTATATCACTCAGTTAGATGATTACGAAGTCAATGGAGTTCAGTGGATGTTCTACAGAATTACTTGTCCAGGAAAGAGTACTGACCCATGTGAGAGGCGAGTTTACTTTGACGCAGCTCTGAGTTCAGATAACGATTCTACTGATGGAACGAATGGTATCATTTCCTACGAGTGGAGAATTTACTCTGATCGCCGTTATGATCAACTCCCATCTGGAAGTCCATATCATGAGTATGTACGACCAACTGCAGATTTCACGTATTCGTTTAAGAATGTCACAGCAGACCCTACTGGCAATACTGCAGGCACTCCAATCAGAATGGATCTAACAGTACAGGATCGAGCAAACAAGGACTCTGAGAAGTACCGACTGTTCTTCCAGATTGTTCCAGAGGACTTTGGGGATGCTCCACCAGTTGTTGATATATTGACTCCTGAGGAAGGCGATTCTCAATCTGGAGCATTGGTTTGGATTAATGGAACCGTTTCTAGTGGTGTTGAGGATGGCGATTTGATGATTCAAGTTGCCTTGTCAGGTAGTGATTTGAACTTGACTCCAACTCAACAATTCGCAAGAAAGGGCGCAATGAAGTTCAACTCTACATCTTCTTTGGGTGACGGTAGTAACTTCCAATTAGCCTTGGGAATAGATGACCTATATCAGGTAGGAGAAGGAGTAACTCAGACTGTTTACATTAAGATTCAAGAGGGTAGTGATGGAGTTGCCATCTATCAGCAGATTCAGATAAATTTGATTCCTATCGAGGAAGAAACCGGAGATGGTGGCGGAACCGTCGTTGAACCTGAGAATACTGAAGGTGGTTCTGCGACGAATCTTCTGTTAATTGTTGCAGGATTGGTATTTGCTCTAGTGGCTATTGTTGGTGTTACTCTTTTGATAATGCGTAGCCGTGGTGGAGATGATGCTGTAGGTAGCGGAGAACAAGCTGTATTCGGTGGAGTTGAGACCATGGATCCAAAGGAAGCTTATGTCCAGCAATTAATTGCGCAAGGCTATCCAGAGGAAACAGCCAGAGCCTATGCTGAGCAATATGCCTCGCATTTTCAACAATAGCGTAGCTGATTGAAAATTGGACCTGCCCCTCAGCCGTTAGGCTGAATCTCACCGACGGTATGATATGGTGGACGATGGACGGGAAATCATGGATGAGGGCGAGAACTACACTGTTGCCAATCTTGGCCTTGCAGATGCAGGTGAAAGAAGAGTAGATTGGGCTAGAGCAAGAATGCCTGTTTTGGCTCGTTTGAAGGCCGAAGCAGAGAAGACAAAACCACTTGATGGGATGATTGTAGCAGGTTGTCTACACGTTACTAAAGAAACAGCAGTATTGATTGAAACCATTGAGGCTGCTGGCGCTAAAGTTTCCTGGAGCGGATGTAATCCACTTTCTACTCAAGACGATGTTGCAGCTTGGCTTGCACGAGAAGGATACTCGATTTATGCATGGCATGGGCAATCACGTGAGGATTTTTACTACTGTATTGACCGAACCATCGAGGCAAATCCAACTCTTACATTGGATGACGGAGCTGATTTGATTGTACGGGTTCATGGTGAGAAATCAGATTATGCAGATGGAGTCATTGGTGGAACTGAAGAAACCACCACAGGAGTTCATCGCCTTAGGGCAATGGGTGCGGCGGGGGATTTACGTTATCCAGTGATAGCAGTAAATGACGCAATAACAAAATGGGATTTTGATAATGTCTATGGCACTGGTCAATCAACATTAGACGGAATAATTCGAGCTACTTCTGTATTAATTGCGGGCAAAACATTCGTTATTGCAGGCTATGGCCATTGCGGAAGTGGTTTGGCAATGCGTGCAAAGGGAATGGGTGCAAATGTAATAATCACAGAAGTTGATCCGTTACCTGCGTTGAGAGCAATTATGGATGGATTCCAAGTGATGAAGATGGACGATGCAGCCTCGTTGGGAGATATATTCTGTACTGCAACTGGAATGGCTGATGTTATCGTAGATCGTCATTTTCAATCTATGAAGGATGGAGCGATTGTCTGTAACACTGGACATTATGATTGTGAAATTAATATTGAAGATTTAGAGGCGGCATCCTCATCTGTTCGAATAATTAGGACAGATAATGAAGAATTTACTATGGCTGATGGCCGCAGTATTTTCTTGCTTGCACGTGGGCGTTTGGTAAATCTTGCAGCGGCAGAAGGACATCCTTCTGAAGTAATGGACATGAGTTTCGCAAATCAATATCTTGCACTTTGTCGGCTTGCAAAAGAAGGAAAATCTCTCGAACCAATTGTACACGATATTACACTAGAACAAGACCAGGGCCTCGCTACAACTAAACTTGCTACGATGGGTTTTGAAATTGATACTCTTACAGATGCACAGATTGCGTATCATAGTGATTATACTGCTGGAACATGATTACTCTTCTTCAGATTCAGTGAACCAGTTAGGAATGGACAATTTCCACTGCCTCCCCATTTTCTCCCCATTATCTACGATTTTTTCGTGCCTGCTCATTGCAGCGCTCGCTCTTCGATCTCTCAATGTAGAGTACAGTTTTGATTCTCTAATTGATTCAGGGATACAAATTTCTCCACTTGTCAATTCTGAATTGATAGCACGCGTTAATTCATGAGCGGGCCGATTCAATTTGTGAACTTGGGATTTTACCCATCTACTTCCAAGGAGGAATGATGCAAAAATAATTAGGAAGCCAAGGACCATGGTTGCGAATCCGTCTGCTGGCATTACTCGATTGATCAGAATAGCTTCAATCCAAATCAATGGCATGACGAAGAAAAACAACCAGTATGTTTCAGTAGTGGGCTTACGGCCACTGAAGGCCTTGATTCTAATCCATCCATCATCATCTGGGTCTTGAGGTCGAAAGAAATCAACATCCTTAGATGCTGCACGTTTGATTTGCTCACTTAAGGTTCTAAGTCTCATCATGCTTCTAGGATCGGGAGATTCCATTTCCTTCCCCTCAGCGAAAATGTTGTCTATGCGGTCGGCGGCTTCCGCATATTCTCCGAATTCAGTCAAGATAGCCACTTGTTCAACAAGAGGAATCACTTCTACGGGTTCTATGATTCTTCGTTGATCCCACCAAATCAATGCTTCTTCAAACATCCCAAGTTCATCAACGAGCAACCTTCCTCCTATCGCCCATGCCTCATCACGTTCGGGATCTATTTCTATAACAGTTCGACATTTTCTCAACCCTATTGCTGCTTCTGCTAGACTCATTTTTGTCGGCCTATCTCCGCGAGGACCAGTCTCTTTGAAGAGCTCTCGAACTTCCGACATCAATGCATCAGGATGTTCTGGGTTTGCAACTAGAGTCTTTTCTCTGAGTAGATTAAATGTCAGAGTTTCTCCCATTTGGCGTGCTTCCATAGCGTCTAGCCACAAATCATCTGCTGAACGCTCACTAGTCACTACTGTCCACTCCCTCTTTCCCGAGTGGAGGGCTTTCGATTCATCACCTTATGCGTAATCAGCGTCGATTTCTATCTCTGTAGTTTCCTGAACCGCGGCTTCCTCTTTGGCCTCCACGATTATTAGGGCGATTCGAATTGTTTCTTGGGCTTCTCCGTGAATCATTTCTTCTGTCGTTTCCTCTCTGAGGCCTTCGATCACCTCCACTATTACTTTCTCGTCCTTCACTTCGATGACCTGATCCACCCCCACTTTTTGGCTTTCCACATCGGTTACATTCAGTTCGGAAAGAGAAATTGTCATTCCCACATCCCTTGCAATCCCAATCTCCACCTCGTGTTTGTTCACGATTTCGATTATCGCCACCTCTTCGGTCTCCACCTCGATCATCACGTCGTTGGAATCCATCTTTACGGTCTCCACCTCTTCGGTCTCCACCTCGATCATCACGTCGTTGGAATCCACCTCTTCGGTCTCCATCTCTGCTTCTTCGATGTCCACCATCTCCACCATCTCCCTTTTCTTTACCGCATCGATTACATTCGGTTCGGAATGCGAAATTGCTGTTATTGCACGATTTGCAAGTCCAGTCTTCTTTGAAACGATTTGAATCTCTTCCACCTCTTCGGTCTCCACCTCTTCGGTCTCCACCTCTTCGGTCTCCACCTCTTCGGTCTCCACCTCTTCGGTCTCCACCTCTGCGATCATGGTTTCTTGTTTCTTTTCGCTGTCTAGGAGCAAAAATAA
>Ga0315326_10000629_pt1 | contig 17388 bp, 25 predicted proteins | sample M180m32315metaG_FD_203457 | JGI IMG/M metagenome (GOLD analysis project Ga0315326, IMG submission 203457) | Ammonia-oxidizing marine archaeal communities from Monterey Bay, California, United States - M1 80m 32315 | ecosystem: Environmental > Aquatic > Marine > Coastal | place: USA: California... | reverse complement strand
GCAGTTGGTCACGCAAACGAACAAACTCATCGTCAGACATATCCATTTGCTCGACTATCTCATCTGGAACGGTAGCCATTGCTATCCGCGCCATTTCTAAATAAGTGGTTGCATCTTCTTTCATTTTTAGTCCTCCTCGTCCCACTCTGGTACGTCAAGGTCAACGCGCAATGCTTTAGCTTCTTCGGAGTCCCAATCATACCAAAACTCCTCCTCGACTTTACCTTCAACGATGGTTTGCTCACCGATGAACAGTCCACCCTCATCACTGAACTGATGATGGAAGGTCAGGTTTGGGTATTGCATTGAAACGTGCAGGAAGAAATTGCTGGCAGGACTCCATGCGGTGAAGTAACGTATCTTGTTGTGTACCCATACGTCAACGTCATAGCAATCCCACTTGGTTCCCCAGTTGTCCACTCGCCAAGTGTACCATGAAGGGAAAGTAATTTTGTTTAGGTCATCAGTCGCGCACTCCTTGAGTCGCACGACATTCTCTCTCACCTTCGTCTCTGGTGGAGTTGGCATCATAGCCTCAAAGCTGAATTGCTTTACTCCTTCGTAAGAGTCCTCATCTGGAATTTTGTTCTCCTCGATGAATCGCGCAACTTCGTGAGCGTTTCCAATTACTTCTAATTGATTTGTAGTGTGGTTAGGCATTTAAGTATAAATATGTTTAATTAAGTTTTGTAAGTAAGGTCGCCGTCACCACCATGAAGGTGACGGCAACCCTTTTCCCTACTTACTAATTGTTTGCATCTCTGTATCCAGCGGCGTAGCCTTCGTTGTATTCGTCAGACACTTCACCCTCGTCATCCCAACGCTCGTCTACATCATCTTCGTCGTAATAATCATAAACGAGATGGTCTTGCAAAGGTCGGTCAATCGTCTCATGCAGAGCAACCACTTTATACTTTGCGGTTCGCAATTTTTGACAACTGCAATCCTTGGGTACGCTTACTACGTCAGCGGGATTGACTTCTACAATCATTAGATGTCCACCTCCACTTGCGTAGCCCTTGGCATACTGGTGACTACCAGCGTGGAAACCGTATGAGCAACCAATGTCGGAGTCATCGCATACTGCGTTGCGTTGCATCTCCAATGTTTGCCCAACAGAGTTATCGAACTTACCCGAATAACAATCTGTGAAGTCCTCCTTCACGCCTTTGTAGGCAAGGAAGTTGCCATCGGGAGTCAAGGGCATATTCTTATGCTCCAAGAACGAGTAGAGTTGCTCTACCGAACGTCTCGACGGATTGCTTTGAAGTTTGTCGATAAACTTCACAATGGGTTCGTAAGGCAGTTGCTCCTGCATGAACTCCAGTAGTCGGTCAACTACATGACCATGAATCTCTTGGTCTTTGTAGTAGACGGTGTTGTTGCGAATCTCAACATTACCATCAACATAATCTTCAATGGCTCTTGCCATATCGAAAAGGTTTGGAAGGTCATCCCATCGCTTTTCGATGAGTGCTTGCTTCGCTTGTGGGAAATTCGGTGCATCCACCGACATTGTATATGGGTTGCCTTCCAAAACAACTGTTAAGCTGTGGTCGGTTAAAACGTAGGGAATCATGTTTTTCTTTTTTTACTCCTTTTTTACTGTTTGATTGTTACTATACCCTAGTTTAACATACCCTTTACCCCTTGTCCAGCTTTTTTTTCATCTTTTTTTAGTGTAACATCAATTAGGATGACCCATTCCCTGACCTACCGAGGAATACCCGTGCAAGTCCACCCGTGCCGTGACGGAAATTGGCGACATGACACGATTTTTCTCTATAACACGCAAAAAATCATAACAAAAGCTGAAATTATGACAATAATACAGTATCTTTATGATGAGGGTTATATCCAAGACCGTCGAACCAAATACATGATTGCCGATGGCAATACATATGAAATCTAAACTTTTACAATTACTTAAAAACAAAACGGCGCATATACTTTTTCTGCTGTTTGTTTTGGCTTTTGTCTGGCATAGCGGTTTTAAGACTTACTATAACTATGGTGAGAGTATGGAACCCACATTAAAAAGTCATCAGTTAATAGTAGTTAATAAAATATGGTATGACCTTGTGCCTTTGGCGCGGTATGACGTTGTTGTGATAAACGTGGATGACGATGAGTGTTATACTAAAAGAGTCATCGCTTTACCTAATGAGGTAATTGAAATAAGAAATGGAAGAATTTTTGTGAATGGAAAGGAACGCGCCGATGACCCGATAGAAAACCCTTGGCATTGGTACAACTCCAAAACCGGAGTAGGGAATAGAGGAATCAAATTCCCCAAAACACTACTTAAAGCTAATGAATGTTTTTACATTGGTGATAATAGAGACGAAACGGTTTGGGGAATAGCCTCCATGAAAGACATTCGCGGAAAAGTAATGATGCTAAAATGAAGAAAACAGAATGGTACTACAAACCTACCACAAAAGAATGGTGGATGGTTACGGTAGCGACTAACTCAAAAAAAATACCTACTCTCCATATGCCCAAAGAAGCGAAAAAGACCAAAGCTATTGTTAACCGTATAGACCTAGCGGCAGACAATAAAAAGCTCTTATACGCGATTCTGGGGCTAACAGGAGTGCTTGGCGTGACGCTCGGTTTGGTAGTGTTTTTGGTCGCTTCATAATTATCCATAAATATAAAATCGGTAGACAAAAAAAAGCGGAGTCGGGAAAAACCTACTAAACCCGAATCCGCCTTGGGGATGCCCCCTGCGATGGAACCTACTCGTCGCAGGGAGAAGATTCAATTTGATTTACATAATCGGCAAAAATCTTATGTTTGTCTAACATTTTTTCGTCCTCATTCCAATAGCTGCCGCGCAGTCTTTCCTCCGCGAGTGAGAACATTGGGTACTGGCGTTTAATCGCTTCTGTTACCGTGTTGGTGAACTTGGGAGTGCCTTTGGGCAGTTCTACTCCAAGCTCATTAGCGAGGTCGCGCAGCACCTTGTAGTTTTGGGCTGGCTTCCAGCCTTTTAATACTGTGTCTCCACCCATCATCTCTTGCAGCTTTTTAGCTTCATCCAAAGACTCTAGGTACTTGGTGAGCAGAGTGTCTCCCTTGAAAAGAGCGCGAGCTTCTGCCATCTTCTTCCAGACGTTATCAGCTTCCTCGTACTCTTTGATGGTCGCAACTTCGGTGCTAATATCTGCTTTTTCTATTGCTTTTTCTAATTGAACTTTGATGTGACCCCAAAGTCCAGTAGCGTTTGCATTTGTTTGATACTTGCTTTGCTCTGAAATCTTGACTCCGATGAGCTTCACGCCATCAAGAAGATTTGCTTTTTCAATTTTTTCAGTCAACTGATTGAAGCGGCAGGACGAGCGAGCAACGCCATCCTTGTCAATGTATTGGAATCTATCCAATAAAACATACACAACCTTTTCGTTAGCCAAGTCAACACTTGCGGTATCCCAGTAGCTACTCTGTGGGTCGCTATTCCATCTACCTGTGGAATGGTTGTTAGGAACAAACACTTTTGCACTAGACTTGGGGTTGTAGTTACTTCCACCGGAGGAAGCACCGTAGCGTCCATCAAGAACTGCGTCTTGCAAAGTGTCGAGAACAACCATGTCCTTGCTAGTAAGGCCAGCGTCTTTAAGGATTTGTTTTTTCTGTCTTTCTGTGGTTTGCTTGCGGAACGTGATAACGTAAGGGCTTGCATTTTCAGTCTCCACTTGGTAGACCATCTTGCTAACAACTCCACGGCGATGACAATTATGGTTTAATATAATTTTTGTGTTAGTATCACATCTAACAGACTCTTGTGCGCTTGCTTGGACTTTTGAATTTGCTCTGTACCCTTTGTCGTACTTGTGCAGTTCTACAAGGTCATCGTACTTACCATCGGTCGGTAATACCCTTGCGCTATCAAAGGAGTCAATTTTGATTCCTTTGTAAGTTAGATTCTTTTTGACAAAGTGATTTACTGGGTATAGTTTGCCTTGATAGGAAAACAATTCGTGACCAAGCATCTTCGCTTGCCAAAGCGTTTCGCACTCCTCGAAACTTTTTTCTACTTCTTTTGCAATTTCTTTTGATACTCTTTTTAATTCATTTGTAATGTTTTTAATTGTGAAGTCTGTATATTGTAGACCTTCACGACTAGCAGAAATCTCCACCTCACCTAATGGCATTTCAAGAAGCAAATTCGCGCAAGCGAGATTTGCCAACTCTGAATCTTCATCCTTTAATTTTAATTGGTCGGTATCAATCGGGTATCCAATGTTGCCCATGATAAGAACCGCATCACCACTACGATGATAAGAATCATCATTCCTAGAGATATACTTCCAACCATCTCCAGAGTAAAGAACTTCGTGCTGCTCTGCTGGCAACTGTTCACCATTTACAATAGGCTTCGTTTTGAAGTAAGTGAAAACCGCCGTGGCTTTTCTCTTAATATCGTCAACATCTTCAGACCTAACAGGAATCACAATCTCCAAACCATTTTCCTCAACACTATCTACGGATGAGAGCAATGAAATCTGACCCACTTGGGTATCGTCAATGAACGCATTGTATGTATGCTTCACGCCATCAATGTAAGAGTTAATAACGTAATTGTCACCGTAGGCAAAGGCAGACTTGGAACCAATTCCCAACATACCTGTTTGCTCATTAGTGTTACGCTTGGTAGACTCACCGTAGAAGGCGAAAATGTTTTGAACATCCTCATGGGAAAGTGCTGGGCCGAAATCGCGGCACTTAAACTCTAGGTTGAACCGAGAGGGGAGAGTAATCTCAATGGGGCGTTCCGAACATCCAGCCTCAACATGAGCGTCAGCAGCATTAGTGGCATACTCACGGATGAACGCAGTCTCCTTATCGGTATAGAGTTGGTTACGCAGCACGTTAAAGATGTGTGCTACTCCAGATTGTTTGATGCCAAAGGATACAGAGTTTTGGATTCCTTCGGATTGTACGGTGCGGGTTTTTTCTTTTGCTATCATTCAGTAGGTTAGTTTAGGTTCTCGTTAATGTTCCCTAATACTATCATCTACTTTGTTTCGTGTCAACTCTTTTTTTCTCATACGCATACCGTCTCTATATGCCCGTAGCGTTTTCGAGCAAACAGTTTCAGCATTGTACGAGTTGCATCGCGTATTGTGAAGTCCATCACCAAACGCGCTGACATACCTTAATAAAGACATATCTATAACACGCGCACGTTTTTGTATATAGTCCATCATTGGATAAATCTTTACACTCTTTAATCTCAAGATTCATAATTATCCATAATTATCTTTTCTTTCAATAAATCAGCTTCTTTATAGTATCCTGCATTAGCGATAACAACGGGCGCATATAACCAGTTAATATAATCCCCATCTTTTTCTCTCACTATAATAACAGGCTCTATCGTGTGTGGTGCGCGTATGTCGTCCACAATAACCTTACCCGCAAAGAAAGATTCAACCGCAATAGTCGCCGCTTCCATAGATGCGTCTTTGTGTTTGTCTTTTTCAGTTACTTCTAAAACCACATTTTTGTGCCAGTTCGCTGTTTGGACTGTGAACGTCTTAATCATTCTACAAACAATATACAATAACCCTACTTATAAGTCAATCTTATTTGGCCTTTTTGTATTCTTATTTGGCATTTTTCGTTTCGTATATGTGGTTATTTAATGTGTAATGAGAAATATGGAACCTACTATCAATGGTATAGTTGTTTCCGAAATCAAAAAAAACCTAAAAGAAATCGGAAATTTAACTTTAGACCTCTGTGGAAGTCAAAACCCTAACCCAGAAACAAGAACTAAAGCTCAAGAAATAAATAAATTAGCCCACGAAATGTATGAGCTAATTTGGTTAGAGGAAAATTCACACAAACAAGAAGTAAGCATGAAGTCTCTTAAAGAGGCTGGCGTTAACCAACCCTAAAGGCTAACCCCTGCTGCACCCGCCGCCGCTTGCGATTGCATATCTTGTAATTGCTGTTTAAGCTGTTCTTCGACTTCGGCTTTCTTATTGTCAATGTCCATTTGCTGACTTCTTATTGACTCTGCCATAATTAAACATTTATTGTAAAGAAACTTTCTTTCGGCAATGTCGGTAATTGATTTAGCGTCAACCCATTTCATGTTCAGAATCGTACAGAACATCCAATTAACGTCAAACTCGTCCAAAGCGAACTCGTTACCCTCACCCTCTTCGAGTTTCATCAAGGGGGGCCAAGGCATATCTTCTAAATGTTTTTGGTGGGCTTGTTTCGGATTCATTTCTTTTTCTTCACTCATAATTAACTCTTTCTAAATAATTGTTTTGCGCTATCCCACATGATAATGAAGAAAGCCGCTATCCAATAATAAATATACTTAATTAAATTCAAATGTCAATTCCTAATTTATTCAAGTTACTATGAAACTTATCAAATGGCACATCTGCGTAAGATAAAGCGGCGTTATACTTATCCCAGTAGTCTCTATGCTGTTCTTTATTTCCTTCCATCTCTCCATTAGCCATGATTGACGCAACGGAACAAATTGAAAATGCTGTGGCTTTTTGCATTGCTGAAAACTGGTCGTCAGACTTTATCAACTTCTCTTTACGCCATGTCTTATTTGCCTTTTTTACTTTCGCAATTACAATTACTTCATCTTTATTTGCGTGACCGCACCCATCATTGAATACCTTATTTAGAGTTTCGTCATCCAAGTTGCAATTCCTTATCAAGAAGCGAACCATATCTCCATGACCTTTATACCTAATGGTCTTATAGCTGCAATTAGTAACTCCCCGATTCTTCATCGAGTGGATAGAGTGTGATGCTCCTCCGCTGGTGTAAAACGCTTCCACCTTTCCTAAAGACTCCGTTTCAAAAGTCTCCACGCCACTCATCCCTTTCACTGTTTTTATTTCGCCGTCCTCAAGCACAATGCAGTCGTCTCTATACTCGTTTATTAAACCGTCTACTGACCAAGTTACCTTGTACCTCAATGGGTTATCTACGCTCTCATGGTAATCGGGCAATCCTCCCACCATCATCTCAACATGAACGTCACCCCTTTCACCACCGAGAACTTCTTTGTAACCTTGTTCTGCTAGTATATTTACTAAACCTGGAGCCAAACCTAAATCAGTAAACACTGGCTTCATCGCCTTTTTTTCTGCCCACTCATTTATAGCGGCAGAAACGTCTACCCTGCCGCCCAAATCGCAGTACCTCAACTGATTGTCTACGCACCATGTACCCACCTCTTCCGTCTGGTGGTATGGCAAGCTACTAATAACTATATCCGGTGGAGGGCCAAGCGCGACTATGCCATTAAAGATGTCCTCAACATCATCGACAACAAAAAAATCCATATTGCCTTTCGGCATATTATTTGCAGCTTTGACATTGGTATCCATACCGATGACACCGAACCCCAGCTTATCCATTCCGTAAGCTATGGCTGTACCCATCCTTCCTACTCCTAAAACTAATGCCCTCATAATTAAATTATTTCATACTTAATAAAAGAATCATCGGGCTGTATTACCCAAACGATTTCTCCTCTATTCAAATATTTGGTTGGTTTAAGTTCGTATTCCTTATTTGCGTTTATGGTCGCCACTGTTTCTGCGGTGTGCTGTAAGTATTCTAGCTTTATTTTGCCACAAATCTCTTCCTTTTTGGGTTCGCCTTCGGGATGGCAACCACAACCATTACCACAACACTTACTCATGTGTTGTCCCTTAACCAATCCCTCAATTCCGACTTACTTATTAGCTCGGTCATATAATTACTATAAGCGTTAACCCTTCCTTCCTCTGCTTTATTTGGGTCTGTTACGCTCAGGTTTATTAACTGAGATAAATACTCAATAGCGTGACACATTTCATGCACAACTAAATTTACCGCGTCTGACCCTCCACGCTCAATCATGTCCTTATCTAAATAAATAGTTATCGGCGGCTTCTCTACGAATGCCCCCTGTTGGTCAGCAACTTGATAGCTCACCTCACTATCTAATAATACAAGATTTATCTTTAAGTAAGATAAATGAACATGACTTGGAAACTTTACCTTCTTGCCCATTTATATTTCCTCTATTCTTTTAGACTTATCATCTATAACTAAATCGCACGCTGGCTTGATGTATTTACCCTTGGAGCCTGTGGATAGGTCGTGGAATTTACAACCCCAAGACTCTAGCTGGTTCCAAGTAAAATCATAATAACATCTACCTGCGGCCTTGGATTTATCTGAACCTCCTCTAGCTGTCCAGTAAATCACATACCACCCCTCATCGTACATCTTATTTATTTTAGCGATGTTCTCTTGGTGAGGCTCGGCTAAATCATATCTCCTTTTCTCTCCGTAAAAACAAACTGTTTCGTCTATGTCCACCAATACTACCTGTTGGTCGTCAGCGGCAAACTGTTTTGATTCGTGAAAACTATTATTTAATGGCATCTCTGGAAAATCATTCATTTTATCAAAAATTAAATCATAATTCTTATTATATTTATTTATATTTACTTTTCTTGGGTTGCTGCCTTTACCGCTCATTTCTTTCTTTTCGTGATTCTTTTTCTTGTTTTAACTGCCCGCTTCTTCGCTGGTTTAGCTGGCGGGGTCATTTCTGGGAGCAAGGCTCTAACTTCGTCTACCAAGCTTAATTCGATAGCTTCATCTGAGCTAATCCACCAATCCTTTCTGTCCCAATTCTTTTTAATTTTCTGTTTCGTTAACTTAGAGCGTGAAGTAAAGATTTCGAGGATGCGCTCCTCTATTCGCTTAACGAATTCTACTTCGTCCTCTACCTCATAAGTTTTACCAAACGCGCCGAAAGCGGCTCGGTGAATCATAACCCAAGCCTGTCCACCTACCCATCTAGTATCACCAGCCTGAAGGAGAATGCCAGCCATAGAAGCCGCCATGCCCAATGTGCCAGTGGTAATGTGATGTCCTCGACTTCTCAGGTCTTGAATAAAATCAAATAACTCAAACCCATCAATAATGCTACCACCCGGAGAAGAGAATACAATTTCCATATCGCATTTAGGCTTTAGCCTAGACCACTGCGTAAGCTTCTTCATGCAGTTAGTTACTGAGTTCTTGCTTACTTCACCAGCAAATCTATAAAGGTAATTCTCTTCGTCACCAGCTTTTTCCCTCTCTCTTTTTCTGAACTCTCCACGAGCTTCTATTTCAGAGACTAAGGCTTCCGCTTCGGCTTTTCTGGTTTCTGCTTTGAGCTTTTCAGTCTCAGCAACAGTTCTTGCAACATCCGCTGCAATCTCTTCAGGAGTTCTATTAGATGATTCTTCACTCATAATATTTATTTTATTTCATTCCTTGTGGAAATGCTAAACTTTCTGCGTGATTAACTGTCCAGCTTATTTCGTGGGTTACAGCCCTAAATGTCCTAGCTGCGCTTGGAAAGCCATTGCCCGACTTTTTAACCCCGCCAAAAGCTAAATGAGACTCTGCCGCGATTGAGCCGCCGTTCCAATAAATCATCCCAGCGTCACATTCATCCCGCATAATTCTAGCTTTTCTGAAGTCATTAGTTAAAATACCTACGGCAAGACCGTATTCGGTATCATTGTAAATACGAATAGCGTCATCAATAGTATCAAACGGAATGATAGCTACATGAGGGCCAAAGACCTCATTTCTGAGGTACTGAGCTTCATGGCCTCGCCACTCCGTTTTATAAACCATAGGTGTGATATAATATGAGCCGTGTTCCCCTAAATAAGTCGGAGCTAGAAGAATCTCCGTATCTGGGCTATCGGTAACCTGTTTGTTGTAACTCCTTATTTTAGCATAGCCTTGCTCATTGATTATGGGGCCGTAGTAGACATCCTCATCTGGAACAAGTTCTTCCCAAACCATTCCGTCCGGACAACCTGAAGTACCCAGCATAGACTTAAAGGGGTTTCCTGTTTTGAGCTTGGCGGCTTCCTCCGCAAACCGTCTAGCAAATTCATCATAGATGCTCCTGTGAACAATCATGCGCCCAGAAGACACGCAGCGTTGGCCAGACAGCTTGAATGCACTGGCAACCGTAGCTTCAATAGCCAAATCCATTTCAACGTCATCAAATACAACGCAAGCAGATTTACTACCTAACTCGCATGAAGTAGTTTTATGCCATGACTCAGCAGCCACTTTACGAATGTGTCGTCCGACATCAGCACTACCAGTAAAGCAAACGTGGTCGCAATTACCGCTAACCAGAAAGTTACCAGTATCACCATGACCATGCACCAAATTAATGACTCCGCGAGGGATACCAGCTTCCGCATAAATTTGAACAGCGGCTTGAGTTGACATTGGGGCATCTTCACTTGGTTTAATTACTATCGTATTGCCTTCAACCAACGCTGGGGCTGCATTCCAAAACATACCTATTGCCAGCGGGAAGTTGAATGGCGTTACAATAGCTATTACACCTTTTGGCTTCCTAAGCATATACGCATCTTTATCCGCAATCTCTGAAGATACAGCTTCACCATGACTATAACGGCCAGAACCAAAAGCAAACTGAGCCATATGTAGGGCTTCATTAACCTCTGCGACGCTCTCATTGTAGTTTTTCCCTGTTTCAAGCGATATAATCTTAGCGAGCTTTTCTTTGTCTCTTTCAATTATTTGGGCTACTTTATTTAGATAATCAGAACGAGTAAACCTGCTGACTTTTTTCCAACTCTTAAACGCTTTACGAGCAGACAGTAAGGCCTTATCCACTTCGGACTTATTGCTCATGGGGAACGCTCCTTGAGCCTTGCCAGTAGCAGGGTTTACTTTGGTATACATCTCGGCGGTTGCTCGCCATTCACCATTGATATAATTTCTTCCTTCAAAGTCTCTCATATTATTGTCCTTTAGTGCTTTCCATAAGTCCTTTAACATTGACCTCGCAAAACCCTTTACCTTCTCTGCTAATAAGTTCATAGATTACTCCTGTAAGTTCTGACGGTTTAGTGAAAACCTGTTTAAGACCTGGACATTCCATAGGCTTGTCAGATAGGAATTCGGCATAACCATTCTCTTTCCACTCATTCATCGTCGCCTCAACATCTTCAACTTGATAGGCAATGTGATGGATACCTCCTACTCCTCCGCGCTCGTTAACCCAATCGCCAACGATAGAACCATCTGGCCCATCACTTATAAAAATTTCAGGAGGCGCGTGAAATTGAGCGGACTCGGTGCCATCAAAACGCTTCTTGTCGGCTCTCAACTCTACAGGAACATGAACAAGTCCATAGTGAGTCCATTTGGATGTATTTGTGGGTCTGTCCTCTGGGGGGACGAGGGCAAGGCAGTCGGCTTTCGAGTCGTCATCAAAATTGATTTGAAATTCGATTCCAATTTCGTAACCCAAACACTTCTTGAAAAAATCTGCTGTTTTATAGCGGTCTTTTGAACGGTAAGCGATGTGGTCAAGCCTCATACATAATAATACAAAAGAACGGAATAGATTGCAAGTTTTTTTTAGTCAAATAAGTAGGATATTAAGGCTCCTATGGCGGCTCCAAAGCCAATAAGTAATAGAACTGTTGTTACGAATTCCATGCATGATATTACACTTTATAATTAAGAATTATTATCTTTTTCTTCTAACGCTCCAGCGTACATTTGCCACCATAGCGACTCTGCTCTAGCATGAGGATGTTGAGGGTAATTGAACTTATCTGGATAGGGTTTCCAAGGTTGCCAATCCATCTGAGTATAATGTAGAAGGCAGGTAGTATCTGGGTCGTAGGCTTCCGTTTCAAACTTATTTGCTTGGTCGCTCGCAATGCCGCCATCGTTACAGCACCACCTGTGCGGTAACGGATGCCAATGCTCTTTTATTTTATTAACGTAAGTTCCTATATTTGCGCCCTCTGCATTATCCTTCATCTGTTGAAGTGAGGGCCAACCATCTATATCCTTAAATTTAGCGCAATCAAATACGACCACATCCGTTCTATGTGGAGCTAAAGCTATCCACGCTTTATCTTCAGGTATCTCTAGGTTTATTAACTCTCTAGGGTCTTTAAGAATTATTTGGTCTACGTCCATGTATACAGCCCTACCCTTGAACCCGTGTATCTCTGGTATTGCAAATCTAAAATGAGAAAATTTAGTATACCATTTATTTTTATTCCAACCTTGCCAATGCTCCCCACCTCTAGCTGTATCCATCCATTCTATTCTATAAGGCAACGAGCTAGACTTTTGAATGCTATACTCTAAAGCTTTTTCGGCTTTGCCGTTTGCGTCTCCGTCTGTACCAACGTAGAAGTGAATCATCTCATCAGTTATAGTACCGTTACGAATGTGGAACCCTTTATCATGCTCTACGCATTCGGATAGCTCTGAGAAGGGCATTATTTGACCTCCAGTTTTATGACCATTTGAATTGGTATAATCCCCAGCAGACCTACCCTCTGCAAAATCATGAAACCATTCTGGTGGGCAATACTTAATGACATATGTCATCAACCAGATGTCGTCCCATCTGGGGTGCTTGCGAAAATCTCCCGACAAAAATAGATTAATAAAGAAACTATAAAACTTTTGCGGCTTGGGGCTGTCTCCGTCTATCGAAATGAAACCGGACTCCACTTCGCTTCTATCTCCTTTTAAAAAAGCGATTGGCTTTCCATCTGCTATTGAAGTTAAATGATAATCATTAAAATCCTTCTTGAATCTGATATCGCTATCAACAAAAATTAAACGGCCCGTTCGTTTTTCTGGCGTCTCGCAGATAGCGTGGTGTGCCATAGCTACCTTTCTAAACCAACCAAACCAACGATGGTTCCAGAACTTATCTCCAACAGGCTTGTCTGCGTTACCACCAAAGTCTTTTGTTATGACGTCTTTATTGTTATTAAAAACCATCTTAAAGCTAGGTAAAGATTTTATAGATACCAACTCATCTACTTGATTGGCGACCTCATACCTTAAGCTCTCACTTAGTTCTTCATAGACGACAATCTTTGCGTTGGGTAAATGCTGCTTGATACTTTTGATTAGCTCTTTACCAGTAGCTAAATACATCTTGTCATTGAATGTGGTGAATATCGTCATGTTAGATGCTTCCAAGGTAGCCCCTCGACCATCTCTTCCCTAGTCCATTGGGTATACGCTAAATTATACGCCCACTGCTCTCTATTGTAAAGTTTAGGGTTCTCTAAATCAATAATATCATTAGATACATCCAGCGACATGGCTCCCTTGTCGCAAGCGAAAACTGGCACGCCTTCTATAACAGACTCTACCAAGGCGTTTGAACTTAGTGCTACAGCGGCCCAACAATTTCTAAGGTCGTCTATTAGTCTTGCATTATTTGACGTTTTTACGTTTGTAAATACATTTCCAACAGAAAATTTAGGATGAGGTCTGAAAATTATTGGCCTATCTGTAACAGACTTAATCTCATCAACAACATCCAAACACCACTTGTTATAGTCAATATGTTGAACTGCGGCATCCCAAGGGACTTGACCGCATAGTAGTATGTGTTCGCCTTGACCCCTATAGTCTTTAAGGTCTAAACCTAAATCTTTCCATCTATCTGGTGGGCAGTCTTTGTTATTGAAATCCGCTCTACCGTTTAAGCCGCCGTACCCAACAGAGTAATATTTATCCCTTTTTATATACCCACTTTCAATTACGATAGCTTTATTGCCGTTTATTTCCTGCCAATCATGTATGACCTGTCTAGTCTCTGTATGTGGTAGATGTTGTTTGTAGATGCCCCAATTTACGGATACGTCACACCACTCATATTCAGAGTCGTATTTAATGAAGCATTTTTCGCGGCTCGAAACGCCACGGAACATCGCCTTTAAGGTAAGTCTGTGCTCATCGGGCTGCTTTGGCGTGTAAAAAAAACCAACTATTTTTTTCTTTTCTTCCACGGTATTCGTGCGTGCCAATGCAAATGATTTGGAATCTTTCTCTCTTGCATATCTATGTACCAGCGCGGCTCATCTTTATAAAACTCTTTTGCTACCTCAACCAGCTTCTCGTACATTCTAAAACGCAAATCCATATTTGAAAAATCCATAGGGTTAATATGCTCTTTAGCAACCACCATTGGAACCTTACAGTTCATACAGTCAAGGATTGTGAAGTCATCACATTCATAGTATAGGTTTGTTATCGTCTCAAGACGACACAATTCGCAGTCTGGGTCTTTCATGCGCAATCTACCTTTGAGTAGTCTGTGTAGGGCTTATCTGCAACCCAATGAATTTCTCTGCCCGTATCACCATTGAACCAGTAATGAGCTACTTTTATCTCTACGTTCTCTTTATTTACAAAATAAACATCATAGATAGAATCAATAAGATTAACGTCATCCTTGGTTCTGACATGACAATCAACAAAGTCTGTTGCGTCATCTAATGATGCAAAATGCAATTTACCGCCGTCCATCCAACCGCAGTAGGCTGATGTATCATCTTCCTCAAAAGTCATATACTCTCTCTGATAAGCAAAGCTGCCTCTGATATTTTGACTGAATGTCCATTCTCCCTGCTCTCGCTCATAACAATAGACTCTGTAATTCCAATTATGGCCCGTTTCTCCGACCTCACCCTTTTCGCCCTTGGGGTCGTGTTCTTCTTCGTATTTACAAGTAACTGTCCAAGTGGTTAATGCCCCCATTACTCCCGCTTTCTTGATGAAATCTCTTCGATTCATAATTATATATTAACAGCTCCTTACTCTTTAGTCAAGCTGTTTCTTTCTCTCCTTCTCATTCCTTCTTTTGACTCTCTAACTTCTTTTTTAAGCTTAATTATATCTCGGCGTAATCCTTGCTCACACATCAAGGCTCTGAAAAAATTCTTACTCATCTTTCTCCACTCTGGAAGGAAGTCATGCTCAAAACTTATCATGCCGTCGTTCTCTAACGACTTTACATACATCATACCCTCGTTATACGAACCTCTAAAAGCCTCTTCGCCATCTATGGCTATGACGTAGGTGGAGGGCTTTGTGCTGTGGTCCCAATATTTTTTCATTTGCCTCCCTTAATCAATTTAATTAATAATAAAACCGCAATCACAATTAGAGTCCACTTAATCCAAAGTAAAGCCTCAGTAACTTCGGGAGGCGTTACTATCTCAATGTCAGGGTTAACCTCCACCTTAACGGGTGTCCCGACTATTCCATCTATTAGTCCTGTTGCCATTAACTTAATTATTCTTTATTATGTTCTTTAAATTAAACTTATCCATCAACCTAGACACGCCAATTATTTCAATACCTACTTGAGTATTTACTTCGTCTGTGTCTATTGATACCATGCATCCATCTTCATTGTAAACCATAACTGCGCCGACTTGTCCTTGAGGTGGAGCTACGTAAACATACATAGAGTCAGCTTCTTCATCGTAACTGATTCTGTTATCAAAATCGTACTCGTTGTACTTTCCGTAATCGTCTGGAAATTTAGCTTTCATTTAATCTATAAACTAATTCCGCAATAGCAATATCTTCGATAGCGACCCCAGTAGAATCAAACACTGATATGCCTTTGTCTAATTGCATACCCTTGTGATTCTTAATAAGGTACTGCATTGAGTTAACATCTAAATGAGGCCACTCATTATACTGTAGCTCCCCAGAATGGAGGGCTTGCATTGGGTCGTCGCAAATAATATTTGCTGAACCATCAATAACATTAGTCATTAGCTCTCGCTTACCCACAGCATCAGCGCCAACTGCATTAACATGGCAATTATTTGGAATATCAAGAACATCGAGATAGCCCTCAGTTGAGGGGGTAAGGGTGGTAATAACGTCTGCATATTTAATCGCTTCCTTTACTGATTTATTTCTGCCCCAAGCGTGACAAAGACTTTCTCTACCAAGCCAATTAAACATTTGGTTCATGGGGCTTTCGTTGGTATCGTAAAGCTGTATGCTTAACTTCATGTGGCCTTGGCAAATGGCTTCGTAGGCTTCGATATGATACCTCCCCTGTATCCCGCACCCAATTATCGCAAACTCTTCCGCGTCTGGAGCGCAATACTTCGCGGCAATAGCTGAAGTCACGGCTGTTCTATAAGCTGTAAGCGTAGCACAATCCATTCCAATTAACGGAACACCCGTCTGCCTATCGCTTAAAATGAGTGAGCCATTTATAGTAGGCACTGGGATTTGCCAGTTGTCTGGAAACACGCCAATCCATTTTACCGCAGCATACTGTTTGTGCGCTACTGGCATAATTCTGAAATCTCCACCCCTGCCTTGAAGGTAAGTCTTCTCAGGCATAAGTACAGACTCATCGACAAACGCTTCCTCAATAGCTTCTGCAATGCGCAGCCACTTGTCTCGCAACAGCTCTTTAACTGCTAAGTCATCTAAATATTTCATAGAATATGTTCTTTATGACAAACTTTAAATTCTTCCACTCTTTAAGCCGCCTCAATGTATAGGGCAACCACTGCTCTCCAAACGGTATATATATTCTAACACGATATTGCTTTTGAAGCAAGCTTTTTTGTAAATCTCTTCGTATGCCGTAAAGCATCTCATAATCAAAGTATTTGGGGTCTGGAAGCAGGTCTTCTATATCCTCTAGTAATTCTTCGTCATGCGTGGCAATCGCTGGATTATTAGTCTTATTTGAATAAAGGGTAGCTGCATAATGAAAGAAGTTTGCGCCTATGTCTAACTCGCCTTGATAAGCTATATCTTCGCTCTCCTTGTACGCGCCCTTAACCAATCTAACAGAAACATTATTATCCATTAATATCTTCAAGTCCTTCTTTGTTCTGTGAAGATTGGCTTGTATTGCTACTCCCACGTTCCCATATTTCTTATTTAAGGATAGGGCTTGATTTATTGTCATAGAGGTTACTCTTGAGTCCTCCATGTCTAACCTAATTGTATGACCAAACTTCTTGGCCGCTTTAGCTATCTTATTTAAGTTTTGATATGAAATCACTGGGTTAATGAGAAGGCCCAGTTGGGAAGGCTTAATTGATATATCTATTTTTCCGCTCCAATAGTGACTAACGATTTTGAGATACTGACTCGTAGCTTTCTCGCAGTCGCTTACGTTCGTGCTTAACTCACCCAAGTAATCAATAGAAACTTCATACCCTTCGTCGAGAAGCTTTCTTATCTTCGGTCTTGCTGAGTCAAAGTCGTGACCAGCTATAAATCTCTTCGCTAATGGATAAAATATTTTCATTCATAATTTACCTCGTAGGTTTTTGATGAATCTCAGACGGTTGCAGCTCGTGAAACTCCCAATCTTGCTCTTGGGATTCGCTCCCATCTCCGTCTTTACCCTTCCCTTTGTCGCCTATCTTCCCGTTCTTTCCGTCGCCTTTCTGCTTGGTGAATTTACCTGGTACAGGCTGGCCTTTCATAAGCTTACCCATTAACCCTTTTTGTATCTGCTCATGCAAAGCT
>Ga0315326_10000624_pt1 | contig 17448 bp, 18 predicted proteins | sample M180m32315metaG_FD_203457 | JGI IMG/M metagenome (GOLD analysis project Ga0315326, IMG submission 203457) | Ammonia-oxidizing marine archaeal communities from Monterey Bay, California, United States - M1 80m 32315 | ecosystem: Environmental > Aquatic > Marine > Coastal | place: USA: California... | reverse complement strand
TGTAATTTTCCATATTATTTCTCAATTATTTGTTAGTGATTTTAGCAAGCCAGAAACAAAACATTCCTATTATTACTATTGGAAACATTGGTATTACTGTGAATGCTAATGCGGCTATTCCAACTCCAAGAACTGATCTAGGAATTGTTATTATTGGTTCTCTCGAAATCGAGTTCTTGTTCTGGTTCAAGGTACGTGCTGTATGCAATTGCATCGAGTAAGGATCTATCTGCTGGTTCCTGATCTTGCGCTGGTTTTCTTGAACTACTTCTATAATATTTGGTTGTTCCCATTTCACTTTTCTCCTGTAAATGCGTGTTGATAAGAGATAAGATTGCGTCCCTGCTTGTTAAGACTGTGCTTTGGAGCGCACTCTTGATTGAGTTAAGATTGTGTTTGGTTAATGCGCTTTTCAGCATTAACTTAATATGAATGAACGATTTTTCCATCGTGAATTCCAAGGCTTCATGTAAAAAAAACAAGCTGAAGGACTTTTACATCCTCCAGCTCATGTAGTGTTTTAGAAAGGTTTTGCAGGACTTTCTGTAGAAGTTCCCTCAGATTTCTTCATAAACGGAGTATACCTGAAGTCACTACTGCCTTCGGTCGCATCCTTACGAGCATTTGCCGTTTGCATGGTTTCAACAAAGTTCTCTCCAACATGCCAGCCTGAACCATTCAGATTTGGGATCATGTTTAATATTAGATACGTGTAGCCATCATCATTAGTGTGACTAGATATTTCTGAACGTTTTAGTTCATTAAGAGCGACTTTTATTTGCAGATTGCCATCCTTGAAAGCGTTTGCAAAGCCCACTGTTTCTGCCTTGGGCTTTTCTGCATTAACCATCTTTATAGCCTTCTCTTCACCAACCACATTTACCATCTCCACGAACTGTTCTGGCGTGATGTCGGTTCCTGCAACTATAGCTTTGATTTCAGTTTTATTTTTCATAATGTTCTCCATATGAGTGAAAAAAGATGCATCCTGCTGAATGCAGAATACGTGAATGAAGTTTAACAATGAAGTAACCAATTGCCGTGTATCTAGCACACAGCCAACCCATCACCCCCAAAAACTTCATTAGTAGGAAAGAAAAAATAATTAATTATTGCAGTATCATTTGCTTTATTAAATTGTAATAAGATTATCTCTGTATGAATGAGAATCTTTTGGGTTAGGATAGAGGCGAGTATTGATCAGTTTATCATCAATATGTTTGAGCCGAGAGACGTGCCTTTTGGCAACCCCAAGATTAATTTTAAATAAAAGACTTGACTTTGACTATTGTTTATTAAATATAATATTTATCCCTTGAGCAATACAGTGGTTAGTAATAAGAGTAATCTTAAGCACTGTTTATGTTTGGGAACAAGTAAGTAGTTTATTTGCATAGATAAGCCTTCAAGTAAAATTATATTTCTCTCCCCCTACAAAATAATAATTATCTTTTTATGTGCGTCCTACGTGAGCTTCATGTGTGCCGGGGGGTGGGGGTACAAAATGGGTTTGTCTTTGAACTACTATCCTCCTATTCCCCTACACGGAGAGAAAAACAAGTGTTACTCTTTTTAAACACAATATAAAAAAATTTTCAATAGTTATTGTAAAAGGTTTTAAGATAAAATAGAGTTAAAACACAACAACCCTCTCACAGGAGATATTATGGGAAGTATGATCACAACGCCTAATCAGCGTAGCCGCTATAGTAAAACTAAAGCTAGGAAAAGTTTGGAGTCTTTAAAAGAAAAAGAATTTAACAGGATACAAACCAAAATGGAAAGCCCTGACCATATTTACGGTTCGTTACCAACTCGACATTACCAAACGACTCTAGATTGGGGAACTCATCAAGGGGGTGATGTATACACGTATAATAAAAAGCCAAAGAATGCTCACAACCCCTTCGGTGGAAGAGTAATTATAGAAAGTTCCTATACAGGCTCAGAATACAGGAATCTTCTCGACAGCCAAAAGCCTAGAGGGAACCCCTCATGGGAAAAGCAGAGTGCATCTTTGAACAAGCATAGAAAGCAATGAGGCTACTAGATGCCTAACACAGAGAAGTTCATTGACACATTCGTAGAAACAGGAGATTATCTTGCGGCAATGCATGAAGCAGGGTATAAAGATAAGAATCCTTACCAACTACAAGTTCGTGGCAAGAGACTTTTAGAAGAAAACCGTGAAGAAGTTGACAAGCGGTTCCAAGCCCGGTTAAAAGATGGTGGCCCTAGAGCATTATCTGTGATAGAACAGTTGATGCATAGCGAAAGCGATACTGTAAAGCTCAATGCCGCTAAAGAAATCCTAGACAGGGGCGGTCATAAGGCCAAGGACGAATTTGATTCTGGACGAACCATAGAAGAGCTTAACGCACAATTGGTTGCCTTAGTTGGTAATGATGGAGCTAAAATGCTCATAGGTGCGTTTAAGAGCCGTAAAGTAATCTCAGGCCCAACATTAACTACACAGGAGGGATAATGTCAAAATGGAATAAATCTGGAGGTTATGTATTTAACAACCCCCCACCACAAGGAACAAAGGATGCACATGGTAAAATGATTGGTGTAAATCCTATAGACTATGTTGACTACATGGATGCAGGGCCTAAAGGGGAAATACGTCAAGCAATGGAGCAAAACCAAAAAGAAAAAAGAAAGATAAGTGCGAAACTACAGTCAGAAGGTAAGAGTTCTCTCCTTAACCAGCAACCTACTAGAAGTAAAGGTGGCGGTAAGTCTGGCGGCGGCGGTGGTAAATGGGGTTGGATTAGGAGAGCAATAAATAGACCTTCAAGCCCTTGGAGTTTACTGAAATCTGATAAAAACTACTAATGGCTAAAAAGAAACCACCAAAACTCTTAACGTATATTAAGAAAAAGCCACATCAAAAAGACTTTTGGTCTGGTAGTGCAACTATTGACCTAGAAGCACAAAAGAAAGCTGGTATTAAGATTGAACCAAAGTTTCGTCGTAAAGGAGTAGTTAATTATAAAAATACTCCTAGTACTCGGTTCCCCAAAACACCAAGCAAAACAACTAAAAAGGCAATCTGGATTGAAGGATACAAAGATATAAAAGATTTTGATGCCGTTAGTAGTACTCTTGATCAAATTTGGTCTGATGTCACTGGAACATATAGACCTGAAGATGTAGAAGTATGGTATGGAGGACATAAGGGCAGTGATACAGATATGGAAATTGAACTCTGGAGCGAAAAGAAAGGTATCGAAACTAGAGCAATAACGCCATTTGATAAGATTTTTAACCAATCAGGTACTCCTAAAGAGAAAGTACAAAGAAGAGGGGCGGCATTAAAAAAATTAGAAGCTCAAGGGGCAAAGGGAGGTAAAGAAGGTAGGCAACTACTTAACATGTATAATATCAATGATGTAGGAGAGATAAAGTATAACTACGCAGATACTTCTAGGTGGTGGAATAGATACAATGAATTGCAAACTCAATATGGTAAAGGTAATACTGCAAAAGTAGTACAAGCGTATTTAGATGAAGTAGAAGATATAAAACATGGTAGTACACTTAAAAATCCGAATATTACTAGCTCACTAGCGGCTCTTGAAGTATTAGAAGATAAAAATAAATATTACCGGCAGAATGCTGAACAGTATAATCAAATGATTATTGAAGATGGGTTGGATCAAAAACCCAAAGTAATCAAAGACTTATACAGTGGAGCCTCTAAAGATAGGATTGCAAATATTAGGGGGGATGTATCACATCCTCTAAAAACATTTGAATCAATACAAACTGATCGCCCTGATAGTCCGGGGATTGAAGAAGGTACGAAACATGTTGTTGATGATGGAACTTTTCATAGAGGGCAACGCTATAGTCTGAAGAAAGGCGACTATGTTGATAGAGGTGAGGGCGAGTTTAAAGGTAAACGCATAGAAGCTAATAGGGTCAATAAAAGTAGCCTGTCAGTTCCTAAAGGACAAGAAATTGTTGACTTCAGCAGACCAAAGTTACCTAAAAATGCACCAGTTAAAAATATAATTTCAGAACTAATTAATAGACAAACAGAAGATTTTGGGTATTCTGGAACTAATGTGTTTGGTGATTTTGCAGAAACCCTAGCTAAAAAAGAAGAGAAAAAACAACTTTATGAAGGTAAAGAAGGTACTCAAGGTTCGCATACTGAAGATTTTAATGAAGGATATGAATCGAATCAAGTTAAGAATGCAATACAACAGCAAAAGACGCTTGACGCAGAAATAGAAGGATTAGATGCTATTAAACGTAGGCAACTAGCGGCTAAGAATCTTAGTAATTTCTACTCAGGAGCAAAACGTGAATTTCAGGCGAAAACGTTACCGGAGGAGATTAAAAAGTTAGGTGATGTGGATGCACCAAAAGTAGTAACTACTCTAGGAGCCTCATGGACTCGTGATCCCGAGAAAAAGAAAGCATCTACTACTAAGGTTATCCAAAGTGTTAAAAATTATCATCGTACACAATCTGAGATTAAAGAGTCTTTACCAAGTGAAATGGAAGAAATAAACAAGAATTTAAATAAAGATTTTAAGAAATACCCCAAAGAAAAAACAATAGCGACTACTACCAAGCCTTCTCTACCACCTAGGCATCCTGTAGACTCGTCTAAACCTTATACAGATCATAGACCAAGAGCAAGAAATAGATATGTGAGAGTGCCATATGAAGGTGAAAAAATAGTGCCACATATTGAGCCGGGAGAACGTGGTGTGATCTCTAGAGCATATGTATCTGAACCTTCATTGGCAAGTGAGAGTGATATAAGGAAAGCATTAAATGAGCAATACGGCTTACGAACAATAGCGAGCAGGACTAAAATTGATATGAGTAAACAGGCAACTACTACTGGTGTTCCTGAAGGTGAAACCATTAAAATGACTAAATCTAAGAGAACTGGAACATGGGGTACACCAAGTGAACATCGTAAGAATGCAGTAAAAGCAGTAGCAAAAAAAGCAAAAGACTTGCGTATCAAAAAACATGTTCAGAAACGTAAAATATCTGGATGGGGCAAAATAAGTAGGTTAAGCGTGTTACTAGCTCCTGCTTTTGCATTAAGTTCTTTACATTCTAAAAAAGCAAAAGCATCTGTTAAGAATATTGCACAAGAAACTACTTCAGTATTAATAGGTAGTGAAAGAGTATTTAGTGCAGTAGGAAGTAAGAATAAAGGATACGTACAGAAAGTTGATTGGGGAACAAAAGGAGTTGGCGGTGGAAGACGACCAGTGAAACCAATTGAAGGTGCAGGAGGCCCAAATACTCCTTATGCTTCTATTATGAGATTCTTTTCACCATCTACAAATAATGCATGGAAAGATAGGAAAAGAACACGTAGAAATTAATGACAAACAAAGCTGAACAGGCAATTGAGATTGCAGAAAAAATAACTGATCTATATGAAACAAATCGCTTATTAGAGTATGATCCTTATGATTACCAAAAAAGGTTCCATGATGCAAAAGACATGGGGGGGCGATTAGCTAGGCAACGTCTCTTGATGGCGGCAAATAAAACAGGTAAAACTTTTTGCGGTGCATCTGAGATGGCATATCATTTAACTGGTCGTTACCCCCAATGGTGGACAGGAGCAAAGTTTCAAAGACCAGTAACAGCATGGGCGGCAGGTAATACTACCGCAAATACTAGAGATATAGTACAAGCAGAATTACTTGGTGAACCCGGTGACGAAGAGGATTTTGGTAAAGGTGCAATACCAAAAGAATACATAGTTGGAACACCTTTAAGACAGCCCGGGGTTCCTAATGCATACCAGAGTTTACAAGTTAAACATGTATCTGGAAGGAACTCTAAACTGATCTTTAAATCCTACGAACAGGGGAAGATGCAGTGGATGGGTAAAGCTGTTGATGTCACATGGCTTGACGAAGAGCCTCCACAAGATATATACTCACAGGCTCTTAGAGCGGCCTTAAAAAGTGGGGGGATAGTTTATATGACCTTTACCCCTGAAAGTGGCATGACGGAAGTTGTGACGCAGTTTATGACTAAACTAGGACAGTCACAGGCTTTATATCATGCAACATGGGATGATGCTCATCATTTAGATGAAGATGTTAAGAAAGAAATATTAGCCGCACTACCTCCGCATGAGAGAGATATGCGTTCAAAGGGTATACCAGTGTTAGGATCTGGTATGGTATTCCCTGTAAGTGAAGACGATCTTAAAATAGAACCAATCCCATTGCCCGAACATTGGCCTAAAATATGTGGCTTAGATTTTGGATGGGATCACCCTACTGCCGTAGTCTGGTTAGCATGGGATAGAGATACCGATACTGTGTATGTTTATGACTGTTATCGAAAGTCTGCTGAGACACCAGTTGTTCATAGTGCGGCAATTAGAGAAAGAGGTAAATGGATTCCTGTTGTATGGCCTCATGATGGCTCTCAACATGATAAAGGATCAGGAAGACCTTTAGCGGAACTCTATCGAAAGCAAGGTTTGAATATGATCCATAAGCATTTTGAAAATCCTGAAGGCGGTATTTCAGTGGAACCCGGAATAATGGATATGCTACAAAGAATGCAAACTGGAAGGTTTAAAGTATTTAACTATCTTAATTTATGGTTTGAAGAATTAAGAATGTACCATAGAAAAGATGGTAAAATAGTTAAAGTTCACGATGATTTAATGAGTGCAACTAGATATGCTTCTCAGTCATTGAAATTTGCCTCTACTGGTTCCAATAAGAAAAGACCACGTAGAGCCATAAGTGACTATAATTACTACGAAAATGGTAGTTATGCTTATGCGTAATCTTAATTAAAGGAGATAGTATGGGATATAATTTAGGTAGCATAGTCAAAAAAGCAACAAATACAGCAACCGATGTCGCAGGAGCAGTTACAGGTGGGGCGACTGATGTTTTAAATACCGGACTTGAAGGGACATCTGAGGCTCTGCAAGAATTAGGGACACCAAATTTGCCTAATACCCCACAAATGAATACACCAGATATGTCACATGGAACCTCTATGTTGACAGGTGGAATAAACAAACTTGGGGAAGGTATAAATTTTGCTGTTGGTGGAGCAGGAAATATACTCAATAGGAATCTTAATGAAATTGCAAAGCTAGGAAAGGAAGCAATCTCAGGTCAAGGTGGCTATTCAGATGATGCACCGGGCGAAGGCCCCGGCCCCGGGCCAACTGGCTTTGAAGCGGCAACACAGCAGACTACAATGCTTACTGGTCAACGACCAATAGGTGCGGGCCGTAAAATGCATGCTGGTTCTGGCTCAGCCAGCAAAATTAGCTAACACAAGCTCTAAAATGAGATAAAATATGGCATATGAAAATAGCGCATTCGGGCCTCTATTAGATCGGCATCATGAAAAGTTGAAGAATAATCGTAATTTATGGGAACGACAGTGGCAAGACATTGCAGAATATGTTCTTCCACATCGTTCTGATTTTACGACGACTCATTCAAGAGGTGCTGATAGGATGGATCATGCATTTGAAGGTTCGGCAATGCGTTTGTTAAAGCGGTTTGCTTCTAACATTCATAATGTATTTACCCCTATGGGGGCAGAATGGTTTAAACTGACAAGTGGGAATCCAAATCTAGATGAGTACCGCAATGTTGCATTATGGCTGGAAGAAGCAACGAGAGTTATTCAACATCATATATCTCGACCTATATCGAATTTCCAAAGTGCAGTGTTTCAATATTATCTTGAAGCTGGAGCATTTGGTACTGGCATTGTTTTTGTCGAAGATGTTCCGGGATTTGGCCCTCGTTACCGCAATTTCCCTCTTTCGGATTGTATACTTGGGTCTGGAAGTGAAATGGAAATTGATACAATTTTTCGGAATTATAAACAAACAGCCAAAGATATAGTACAGAGATTCGACCCTAAAACATTACCGCCAGAATTAGTGGACAAAGGTTATGGGGAAAAGATGTTGGATGAATATGATGTTGTACATGCAGTGTTGCCAGCATGGACTGTACGTGAACACTTACCTGTTAAATTTAAGAAGAACTTTGTATCTGTACATTATTTAAAGGAAAGGAAGAGCCTTTTATCTATTTCTGGATATGACGAAATGCCATATGTTTGTGCCAGATGGGAACGATCCGATAGAGAAATATATGGAAGAGGCCCAACTTGGGAAATAATGCCCGATATAAGGCTTATTACAGAAGTGGATAAAAGTTACTTAAAAGCAGTACAAAAAGCAATATCCCCACCGATGTTTGTTCCAGATTCGGGGTTACTTGATCCGCTAGATACAACGCCAGATGCTATAAATTACTATTCTGTCGGATTAGGTGGCAAAGATATGGTTTTCCCTGCTCCTACTGATGCAAAACCTGAGTATGCAGAAAGACTAAGTGCAAAGTGTATTACTGCAATTAGGGAAGGCTACTTCTTAGATTTACTGGAATTACCCGGGCCTGTAGCCCCTGATGGTGATGTAATGCGGTTTAGTGCAACGGAAGTTTCTGTAAGAATGAGACAACGGATGCCTGTTTTAGGCCCAATACTCGCTCGTCAAGAAGCAGAATTCCTTGATCCTGTCATTAGGAGAACTGTAAATATACTTACACGGTCTTATTTATTACCGCCAATGCCTGAAGAAATGCAGGATTTTAGAATAGAATATTTGAACCCTGTATCTATCTCAATGAGATCAGGTGAAATAAGTTCTATGAACCAATTGTTTGAAATGATTATGCCACTTGCACAAATTGATCAAACAATACCAATGTACTTTGATACACATCAAATCTTGCAAAATACTGCACAAGTATTACAAGTTCCTGTTTCAAATATTAGATCAAAAGAAGAAGTACAAGCAATGGTGGCTGAACAACAACGACAACAACAAGAACAGGCACAAATGCAACAAGCTCAAGTTGCCGCTGATGTAAATCAAAAAACTGCACAAGCTGAAAATATTAGAGGTTAATAATGGGAGAACCACGCCATAGTGCCGCATATTATGCCGCAGTTACAAAAGACGGTAAACCAGCGCATTACAATCGTAAAAATTGGGAAGATAGAGAAACTTTTGTAAATGTAACTCGTGCAAATGTATTAAGAAAAAATATTCTACAAAATAGAGGTTGGATTAAAAGTGCTTATACTAATCGAAAAAGTCTTCAACCACGTAAATTCCATGCAGATCACGGTGTAGCTATAAAAGAAATATGGCAATCAGGAGGATTTAAGTGGATGCCTAAAATGAAAAATAAGGCGGCACATGATGAGAGTAATATTGTAATGACTGAAGCCCAAGTTAATAGAGCTAAAAGTTATAAAGGCCCGAACAAGTGGTTACCACCAAAGAATATTTCACAATATCTCTTAAAAAGAGAAGCCACTAAAATGAAATATAATCTAACATCTAATAAAGAAGAAGCCGCTGTGTTTCAGAAACATATAGGACGAATGCCTAATGTAAAAATAAGCCCAAAAGTAGAAAAAACGAAGTATTGTGCTTCCTGTCATGTTAACCATGCTACCGGAAAACATAAATAATGGAATGGTTTGACCGTGAAGCACAAACAAGGAAGGCTTTTAAAGAATGTTTTGAAACTGAACAAGGGAAAGCAGTTTTAAATAAATTGATTAAAGATCACTTTGTTTTTAAGACTACACCAACTCCCGATCCGTACTTATCTGCATGGCAAGAAGGCCAACGTAGTGTGGTGCTTAAGATTATGGAGTTGGTGGACACCGATCTTAGGGTGCTTCGTACACGCTATGATCAACAAGAGCTTGCCAGATTGAAACGGCAGGATAACATTTAATAATAGAATAAAATGACGGAAGAAGTAGTAGCCCCTGAAGAATCAGGACAAGTCACTAGCGATTCAAGTTCAGATGTCGCATCAATAGGTTTTAATGCGGCTGAAATGCCAGCAGGATTGAGAGATGAACCGAGTTTAGCAACTTTTGATTCAGTAGATAAACTTGCAAAATCATATGTTAATGCTGTAAAAATGATAGGGGGTAACCCTGATCAAATGGTGGCAATACCTCAAGAAGGTGAGGATTGGAATGGTTTTTATAATAAAATGGGACGACCAGAACAAGCCAAAGATTACCAGTTTAACGATGAAAATGGAGAATTAGATGGGTTCCGTGAATTTGCTCACGATACTGGTCTAACCCAACAGCAAGCAGAAAATATACTCAATCTATATGCTGATAGTCAGGAACAAGAAGAAGCAGAAAATGTTCAGCTTCAAAAAGATCAAGAAGTAAATACCACCATGCAACTCCAACAAGAATGGGGTAAGAATTATGATGGTAAATTGGATTATGCAAAAAGGGCATTTGCTCAATTTGCGTCACCAGAATTAAGTCAACTTATGGATGAATCTGGCTTGGGTAATCATCCTGAAATGCTCCGAGCCTTTTCTAAAGTTGGTGAACTTTTGGGAGAAGATTCCTTAGTTGTAGGGACAGGACTTGGTTCAAGCCAGCTCTCTCCACAACAAGCACAAGAAGAAATTCAGGCTCTTTATCGTGACAAGGATTTTTCAACCTCGTATCGTGATAATCGTGATCCGGGTCATAGTTCGGCTATGAAAAAAATGGATAAGTTGTATCAAACAGCATATCCGGGTCAACAAAGACGAAGATAAGACTGAATAAAAGTACAAGTAGATAGATAACCATTTGGCCTATTGAAAGTTCTTTTGAGACCCTTTGTGGATAATCTCTAGGTTATAGTAACTTTTACTTATACACATAAGTGTATGAGATTTCCATATAAGGGATAACTATGGCTAATTTTTATGATATTGAAACGTCGTATATACATCGCTATTCTGCTGATGTATTACATGCGCTTCAACAAAAAACAACACGGTTACGGAATTTTGTAACTAACAAACCAGATTGTCGTGGTGTTGCCGAGTTCATTGATAAGATCGGAACTAACGAAGCACTAGACAAAGTTGCACGTTTTGCAGATTCACCTGTACAAGCGATTTCCCATCAACGTAGGAGAGTATCAGCACAACCTAAAAATGCTGGTTTCTTTGTAGAGGGTTTTGACACTCGTAGAATGAACTATGATGTGTTTCAGCCTTACGCAGAAGCTACGTCAATGGCAATGGCTCGTAAGATGGATCAAACAATTGTTACTGCCGCTTTTGGTTCAGCATATGAATCAGATGGTGGTGCAATGGACGGTGCAACCGAGATAGTCTGGAATTCAACTAACTTCCCCAAACAACACATTGCTAAAGCGTTTCAGTTTGGTAGTGGCTCTTATGATGCCAATATGATGGGTGTCCAAAATAGCGGTACTAATGCTTTTTCGCTTTCAATTGATAAGTTGTTACATGCTCGTAGAATTTTATCTGAAAATGAAGCAGATCAATATGATGAAGGTGGTAACCCACTTTATTTTATTGTATGTTCTGCTGGACAGATAGAAGCATTACTGCATTCACAACAAATCCAAAGCGCAGATTATAACAATCTGAGAGCATTGGTTGAAGGGCAAACGAATTTCTTTGCTGGTTTTCAGTTTATTAGGTATGAGAATATGCCTAAAGTAACTGTAGCTGGCGATGTAATTGAATCAGTTCTTGCATTTCATCCGCAAGGATTGGCTTTCTGTTCATGGGAAGAACCAATTACAGAAATAGAAAGACGTTCGGACAAATCTTTTGTTCCATATGCATATTTTGAGATGGATATTGGTGCAACTAGGATTTGGGAAGAGATGGTACTGCAGATCGAATGTTTTCAACCTGCATAACCTACTTAACACATAATCTGAAAGGACAAATATGGCAAATCAAAATGCTGCAAATCACAAGAAACGACATGTATCTGTTCCTGCAAGGCTGACTGACGTCGCCGATCAGGGTGGACGGATGCGTGTTTTGTATGATAAATTCTCGTTTGCAGACTTAGTAGGGACAAATTTAGTCCATACTACTTCTGATACGATTTCCTTTGGTAAACTGCCTCCCGGAGCAAAAGTATGGGATGCATCTTTACACCAATCTGCCACGTTAGCGGCAACTAGTAAGTTGTCTCTAGGGATTACTGGTGATGCAACTGCATTTTTAGGTGCAGATGCTTCTAGTGCGGTTGGTACTCGACATATGAGAGAAGGAGTGTCTAATGTAACACTTGCACCTGTTACAATTACTACAGAAACGACAGTAATTGCGACAATAAGTATTGCAACAGCCACAACTACTACGGCATTTGTAGAAGTTCGTATTTATTATACTGTTGATTAATATCAATCGGGGGTTGGGAAACTAGCCCCCATTTCTTCGAAATAACTATGGATAAAACTGGTATAGCTAACCTTGCCTTAGGTTCTCTAGGGGAAGCAAGGATTCAAAGTTTAACTGACAATAATTCTAGGGCTAGAGCATGTAATGCACGACTTAATGATGTTATTACAACAGTATTAAGAATGCATACATGGAATAGTGCATTAGAAAGAGCTACCTTAACGAATGTTGGAGAGCCTGTATTTGGGTGGAACTATATATTCCAATTACCTGTTGGATGTATAAAAGTTGTTGAAGTAGATCCTGTATCAAGATACCAAGTTGAAAAAAAGAATATATTATCTAATGAAAAGACTCTTAATGTATTATATGTAGGTAATCCAACTGATATAAATAATTTAGATTCTTTGCTTGCAGAAGCTATTGCTATGAAGTTAGCACTAGAAATTTGTGAAACACTAACAAGTAAACAAGGATTAAAACAAGAAATGATGCAAAGATATGTCATTTCTTTACAAGAAGCTAGAGCCGCTAATTCCCACGATAAAACACCAGAACATCGGGAACGATCTTCTTTTCTTGATGCAAAGAAAGGTAGACACTCTGTACCGCATAGAACCTTTAATACCCCATCACAAGGTTACGAAGCGAATCAATATGATTATAGTATTGGATCATAATACTGGTTATCATTTATGAAATATGAATTTGTTCAACCTAGATTTTCTGAAGGTGTATTAGCAAAAAGCCTTCAGGGGCGTTCTAGTGAAGAGTTTTACAAATATGGTCTAAAGGGAGCTAAGAACATGATTCCTGTTCTCTCCGGGCCTGTGGTGAAGCGTCCGGGTACAAATTATATAGGTGATTTAAAAGATCCTTCCTCAATCTTCATTCCATTCTTTAAAGACAAAGATAATACATACATCCTAGAAGTAGGACAAACACATCTTACTTTAACTACTGGAGGTTATTTAAGAGTCTGGTCGCAGGATCAACTATTAGTAGATAAACAAGTTCCTCCTCAAACATATGAAATACTAACTCCAACTTGGACTCAAGCGGAATTACCTTTACTAAAGTTTACCCAAAGTGGGGATTATTTATTTGTATGTTGTCCAACTAAACCGCCACAAATAATAAAGCGAGTTATTGATGAAACGGCAACTGGAAGTGGCGTAGCAAAAGATAGTAGTATCTGGTCTACATATGAAGTTGTATTTAGTGATGGGCCATATAATGAAATTAATGTCTACTCTGAATCAGATGCTACACAAAGATATGCGTTATATAAAGCTGAACCTTCAAACACAGCTCCAATAGCTGGTGTAGAATTTAATACTGTAACTAATCATGTTGTACTTGCGAATCATGGTCTTCAAGTTGGTATGAAAGTCAGATTAGATGATGATGGTCAAACAACTCCTTCTGGTACTACAAATAGTTCAGGAGGTTGGGGTAATTTAACAAGAGATAATACAAGTCCTACTACGAGTGCGGCTCAAAAACATGTAGATGCGGATTTTTACGTTATTTCAACGACATCGACATCTTTTCAAGTTTCTGATACTGATGGGGGTTCTGCTGTAGAATTTGAATTATGGACATCTACTACTACTGCTGATGCGAAAGTAAATGTACATAGATACGTTGATGAAGCGGCAACCACTATTGATCTAACTGTATATAAAAATAGTGTTGCAAATAATGATTTATTTGATACAACTCCAACCCAAGAAGATGCTGGTAGGTTAATAAGGATAAATCCATTAGCTAGGCCATTAAATAGAATAGGGGGGATAAGATGGTGTTGGGGTATAATTAATTCTGTACATGCATCTAATCATACGATTAATGTGACCTTAAAAACGGAAATGTGTAATATTCGTGGTAAAGATACCGCGACTGGAGTTTTTGGCCCCCCACATCCAACAACTAATAAAGAAGCTGGCACAACAGATTTTAGAGTAGGAGCATTTAGTATTGGTGAGGGATATCCAACAGTATCTCAGATATATCAACAGAGAATGGTATTTGCCGCAACAAAGTTGCAACCTTCTACTGTATGGCTATCAGAGACAAATAACTTCTATTCATTTGCACCTAGTGAACTTCCAGCACAGGATTCTCCATCTTCTATTATAATGGGAGAAGCAATTGAAGTAATTACGGCATCAAGCGCATTAACATTTACATTAGATTCTGACACTTTAGACCAAATAAAATGGATTGCAGAATCAAAGAAGATGACTATGGGTACGTCTGCTGGTGTATACATGCTTTATGGTTCAGAAACTAATTTAGTTGTAACACCATTTAGATTTACTATTAATAGAGAATCCTCTTTTTCTGCTACAGATACACCCCCTGTTGTTGTTTCCAATGCTCTAATGTATGCACAAATTGGAGGTAAAGATGTACAACAGTTATTATTTGAAGGTGCAGAAGGTCAATGGTTTAATAGTAAAATATCAATTAAAGGTTATGATATAATTAAATCATCTGAAATAAAAAAGATGGTATGGCAGGAAAGACCTAATAATGTTATCTGGTTGATGATGAATGATGGCAGGTTATTGTCTTTAAGTTATGATAGACAGACTGCATTTCAAGCATGGTCGGAACATGTCATATCTGGAACTGAAGCTAAAGTTACTGATATTGAAATGATAGCAACAAGTTCACATGATCAAGTATGGATGAAAGTTGAAAGGAAAATAGGTGGTGTATTAAAATATCACATGGAAACATTAGCAAGATTCCCTACGGAAGGAGCATTAACACGCAACGAATTAGTATTCTTAGATTCCGCAATAACTACTACACAGAGTGGAGGTGTAGTTAGTGGGTTAGATCATTTAGAAGGGGAATCTGTATCAATATATTATGATGGTATGCAACATAATAATAAAACAGTATCATCAGGAGCAATTACTTTAGATAATACTGCTGGATCAGATGTTGTAGTAGGACTAGCTTATAATGGAGAATTAGAAACATTAGAACCTACTGCACCAGAAAATCAATATTCTTATTCTAAACAAGTTAAGAATATATCTCTTCTGATTGAAGAATCTTTAGGTATTAAAGTAGAATATGGAGATGAAAATGAAGAAATCTTATTTAGAACTTCTGGAGATTTAATGGGTCAACAGATTCCTTTATTTTCCGGTAAACGTAAACTCTCGCTATCAGGTTTGGCATGGGAAGATTTCGATATAAAAATTGTTTCTAATGGCCCATTTCCAATGCAGATTAACTCCATTGTCTTAGAGACAGAGACAGGAGGTAGTTAATGAACTCCGTAGCTAGAAGAATAGATACTACTTATTTAAACAATGCAGTTGAGTCATATCCTTCGGTTCTAACAAAACAAGAATATAGAGACTATGTTACTAATATACAAGAAGAAATTATTAGTCGTGAAGATAGTGTAGAGGGAGAAGAAGCTAATGCTGTTAATCCTGTTAAGCATACATATGCAGATGGATTGTATATCCGGGAAATATTTATGCCTAGAGGTGAAATAGTTATTAGCAAGATACATAAAATAGCTCATCCATTTTTCTTAATTAAAGGTAAAATCTCAGTATTATCAGAGGATGGCGAGAAATTACTACAAGCTCCATATTATACTGTTACGCCAGCCGGTACTAAGAGAATGTTATATACTCATACTAATGCTATTGTGGTAACTGTACACAGGACGTTTGAAACAGATTTAAATAAAATTGAAGATGAAATTATTGCAAAATCATTTGATGAATTAGAGGTAAAGATATGAGTTGGTTGGCTACTGGTGTAACAGTTGGATCGTCTCTTTATGGGACGTATAGTTCAATTCAATCAGGGAAATCACAAGCACATATGCTGAAGCAACAAGGGCATCAGTCTATGCTTACAGCTTATAGAAGAATAGCAGATCGGAATTTGACTTCATATTTAGCTACTGAAGACATCAAAGAAACCGGGGGGGATGCAGTTATTAATGCGTATGTTGCATCTAATAAAGATATTCAAAATACACAAACAGAGGGAGCAGGTAGTGGAGCAGTTGTTAGTGGTACGGTTAAAGATATAATGAGATCAAAAGAGACTCAATTAGATGCGGTGGTACAATCTATTAATGATAATACAGAAAAGAATATTGAAGGTATTACTAGAGATACTAATAGACAAAATAAAGAAGATTTAATAACTGCACAAACAAATCAAAACTTCTTAAATAAACAAGCAAGTAATATTCATAAAGCTAACCAACGCAAGATGGTAGCAGGTATTCTCGGAGCGGCGGCATCTGGATATACTACGAGTGCAGGTATTCAGGCTTCAGGAGGTATAGGTGGAACAGATACCGCATTCTGGAATAAACCTTGGGCTTCATGGGATCAAGTTAAAGCTGGTAAATTCACATTAGGATAAATAATGGCTGAGATACAAGATACATCTGGGAACAAACCCCAATTAAGACGTTATCAAAGTAGAGGTTTGAAGATTAGTGAACCGGTTGTTCGTAACACAGGTGGTGGTTCCCATGAGTCAGACCAAAAAATGTTTGATAGTATTTCTAGAAGTATGGAAACTTTAGTTACCGTTGGCAATAAAATGCGTAACTTAGCAAGAGAAGAAGAGAAAGTGAATATATCTGCTGATATGCAAACCCATTATATTGATGCAACTAAGGAATTAGGTATTGGACTTAATGGACAAACTTCAGAACAGCTAACGGCATTTCAAAATTTATATGGTACTGAGTCTGGTCTTGATGGTAGTTATAAAGATTTAAAAGTATTTAAACCTAATTCTGAAAAATATAGCAAAAAAGCTATAGAAGAAATGTCACCATTTATTCAAATCGCTGATAAAAAATTTAAAGCAGATGCGTTGAAATTACATTTTGGTGAGTTAGTTGACCGTAGCGAAAATCAGTTGTCATTATTGGAGACTAGATCATTAAGTGGTTTGTCTCAACAATTAGAAGAATTAGAAGGACAAAGAGTAGAAGATAGTGGTGACAGGAGTAAAGGTGACGATAAATTTGGATCTGGTAGCACGAAGGGAAAGGTATTTAATTTTTTAAAAGGTAAAGGGTTGGACGAACAAAAAACACTTGCCGCTAATAATTTATTGCATAATTACATTGATAAAGTATTAAAACATAAAATTGATAGCGGCTTGATGTCTC
>Ga0315326_10000618_pt1 | contig 17484 bp, 5 predicted proteins | sample M180m32315metaG_FD_203457 | JGI IMG/M metagenome (GOLD analysis project Ga0315326, IMG submission 203457) | Ammonia-oxidizing marine archaeal communities from Monterey Bay, California, United States - M1 80m 32315 | ecosystem: Environmental > Aquatic > Marine > Coastal | place: USA: California... | reverse complement strand
TTGCCTTGGCCTGTTTCAGTAAACTCATTGTACAGGGCGAGGGGCAAAAAGATATACGTCTCAGCTAGGGGGAAAGCATTTAAGAAAGCCTGTGGCGTTATTTTTGCAGGGACTAAGATGGTATATGAGACAGAAAGAGTTTGGTTGGATATAGAGGTATACCCGCCAGATAATCGGAGGAGAGACATTTCTAATCTAATTAAAATAGTTGAAGATGCTCTACCGTGGTTCAGGGATGACTCACAGGTAGATAAAATTAAAATCATACGATGTGAGAATGACCATCGAAAAAAGGGGTACATTAAAATCAAATGTGGGGCAATCAATGGAACAGATAAAACATCAATACAATGACGGCAATGGGAGGCTGTTATATACAGTAGTAAAATTTCCAAACAAGGAATTTAGAAGGCTAAGGACGGATTCGCAAGGTAAGGATCACTGGAACTGGGACGGTATTAAACAGGTGCCATACCGCTGGCCTGATATTAAGAATCACCGTGCAATTATTTTTGTTGAAGGCGAGAAGGATGTTGACAATCTACACGATATTGATTTGGTTGCTACAACAATTGCTGGAGGAAGTAATGCATGGAATCCATTACTCAAGAAACAACCTGACTTCCCTGAAAAATACTTCAGCGGATTTGATCAGGTCTTTATCATACCAGACAACGATGAGGCTGGTAGGAAGTTTGCACAAGAGACAGGCGAACATATCAGGGAATTTGTTTCTAAAGTATGGATAGTAAACCTACCTAACCTAGAAAAGGGTGGAGATGTATCTGACTACCTAGCACAATGGGATGGAGTAGAAAAGAGCGAATTAAAGTCTGGCCTACTCCAATCAATAGGGGAATTAAAATCCCCTTTTGAAGCAGAGATATCTGCACTTGACCTTAGTAAATCATGGGACTTTGATAATCTAAACGTGGACGAGTTTCTCACAGAGAGTGAGAGATCAGAATCGGTTACTGATATCATTGGAATCCATGATAAGATTATCTCCCAACTCAAGGGGGTCTCGTGGTCTGGCAAGACCGCCAATGCGATTTGCCCTACGCATGATGATCGCAAGGCCTCCCTGAGTGTTACCCTTGAAGCAGACAAGATTCTAATGCGGTGTCATTCGGGCTGTGACATCAATGGTATTTGTAATAGTCTTGGGGTAAAGGTTAGTGAACTCTTTGTCAAGCGTTCAGTCGAACTAAGACATCACCAAAAGACACACGTAGTTATTCCAAAGGCTGAGGACATGAGTAACCTCTGCTCATCACTTCTCCAGAAGAGTGAGCCGGGTGAGTTTGATGATTCACACATACCTCCTATACTACGTGACCATGTCCGTGAGGCTTGTGAACTTACAGAGGCAAGTTCTGCCATTATTTACGGCACCTCTTTATCATGCCTAGGGGCACACGCCGGGACAAGACTTACCATCCAACCGCCTAATTACTTTATACCCCTATACGGTAACCTCTGGTGTTTATCTATTTCGGAGAGTGGTTCATTCAAAACCACTGCACTGAATGCTGGCTCCGCCAGACTTAAAGACAGGGAGGAAAAATTAATCTATGAAGTCAGGGATATTGAGGCACGTGTAGATTCACTCCGTAGTAGTGGGATGAACGATGGTGAGGATGAACTCATGGAGTCGCTTAACGAACTTGAGAGATACAGGTCTATGCGGAGGGTACTCCCAAATAAAGCAAGTTGGGAAGCCTGCATTGATAGGATGGATGAAACAGGCGGTGGAGTATGGTTACTCTCTGAGTTTGGTGCATGGCTGGCTACATTAGAGACTGCACACAATAGAGGATTCAGGCAACATCTCACAGAATTATATGATGTCCCTTCTTACTTTGAGGATGTAACACGTACACGTGGTAGCAAGATATTACGTAATCCATTTGTCTCGATATCTGGTGTATCGACAATGGAATTCTTACAAGGACTCCTAGGTAAGGATGATGCAGGGTCAGGTTTCCTAGCACGATTCCTACTATTTAAACCGCCAGTAAGTGACAAGATTCCAACTGCCTTACCGCAGAAAAACACTAAGATTCAAGAACTGCATTCGTACAGATTATTGTCAGAAATCTATAATCAACTCGACAATATTTCCGTTCCGTTAGAATATAGTTTATCCGCTGATGCTCAGAAACTATTTGAGGACTATCATAATGATATGTTCTCAAGGTTTCAGGAAAGCAATGAGGGTACTAAATCAATACTAGACCCCTTCCTTAAAAGGTGGTCACCTAATGTATTGAAATCAGCGATACTCTTCCAGTATCTATTAGACAGCGAAACTCAAACCATATCCGATTCAGCGGTTATGGGCGGGATTTCTCTCTCCCTATATGCTGAACAATGCACAAGGTATCTATTTGATAGAGAGCTTGGAGAGAGTGTACATCAGAGTAAACAAAGGAAGTTAATTGAATACATAGCTGAGAGAGGTGGAACTGTTGTTAGGAGAAAACTTCTTGCATCTAAGTTATTAGACGGCGGTCATAATGAGTATGATTATGTCCTCAGTTCATTGGAGCAAGCAGGCAGGCTTCATGTTGAGAAAATAGAAAACAAGACACTTACGAATTCTAAAATAATTTTAATGGAGAATGATAAATGAGCAACTATGATATGGATGCCATACAAAGAAAGCAAGACCAAGACGAGGAAATACTTAATCCAAAGCATTATCATCATAGCGGATTGGGGATTGAACCATTGGATTATATCACTGCAAACAAAATGGACTTCCTGCAGGGTAATATAATCAAGTATGTAACTAGGTTCCCATTTAAGGGTGGAGCAACTGATTTAATTAAAGCAAGGAAATATCTAGATTTACTTATAGAAAGGGAAAGGGCATGATTTTACCAACAGAGTATCAACAGTTTATCCATCTATCTCGTTATTCAAGATGGGATTATGATAAGGGAAGAAGGGAGACATGGGAAGAAACAGTAGGTAGGTATTTTAATTTCTTTAAAGAACACTTGCAAGAAAACTATAATTATGAATTCAAGGATGAGGATATCTCTGAGTTAAAAGAGGCTATGCTTCAGTTGAAAATTATGCCATCCATGCGCTGTCTTATGACTGCGGGGCCAGCCCTGAAGAAGGAGAACGTGGCAGGATATAACTGTAGCTATATACACGTGGACAGCATCCGCTCCTTTGATGAGATACTCTACGTGTTGATGAATGGTACAGGAATAGGGTTTTCTGTAGAAAGAAGATACACTGACAAACTCCCTGTACTACCAGAAGAATTACATGAGACGGATACCACTATTATGGTTGCCGACTCAAAATTAGGATGGGCACGTTCCTTTAAGGAATTAGTGGCCCTGCTTTACTCAGGTCATATACCTAAGTGGGACTTATCTCATATCCGTGAAGCTGGTGCTATTCTTAAGACATTTGGGGGCAGAGCTAGTGGCCCTGAGCCGTTGGATAGCCTGTTCCATTTCACAGTCAAGATTGCACAGGAAGCAAGGGGAAGAAAGCTCAAGCCAATAGAATGCCATGATATTGTATGTAAGGTAGCAGAGGTAGTAGTGGTTGGTGGAGTTAGACGCTCCGCCCTACTTAGTCTTAGTGATATAGACGATGATGAAATGCGCTATGCTAAATCTGGTGAGTGGTGGAAAGAGAATGGACAACGTGCTTTAGCTAATAATTCTGCCAATTATCATCAGGAGCCACACACAGGTACATTCCTCCGTGAGTGGACAGCCCTATATGACAGCAAATCTGGTGAAAGAGGTATATTTTCCTCAAAAGCATCTGCTCTGCAGGCAAAAAGATGCTCAGATCGTGCTGTGAATGAAGAAACACACACCTTTGGTACTAACCCTTGCTCTGAAATTATACTAAGGTCAAGAGAATTTTGTAATTTATCTGAGGTAGTTGTTCGTTCTAGCGATAATATAACCGATATTGCCAAGAAAGTTAAACTAGCTACCATGTTAGGTACAATTCAATCTACACTTACTAATTTTAAATACCTACCTAGGGAGTGGAAGAAGAATTGTGAGGAAGAAAGACTGTTAGGTGTTAGCTTAACTGGCATTATGGATAACCCCATCACCGCCAAACCTAACCATAAAGAATTACAACATCTTAGGCAAATAGCTATTGATACTAATCAAGCGTTTGCTGGAGAAATTGGGATTAATCCTAGTGCATCCATCACGTGTGTAAAACCATCCGGCACTGTATCACAGTTAGTGGATAGTGCCAGCGGAATCCATCCTCGTCACTCGCCTTATTATATAAGAAGAGTACGTATGGACAGGAAAGACCCAATGACTACATTTATGCAGGACTTAAATTGGTCATGGGAACCTGACGTAACTAAACCTAATGATACGGTAGTCTTCTCATTCCCTATGCAGTCTCCAGTAGGTTGTGTTACACGGCACAAGCAATCTGCAATTGAACAGCTAGAGGTTTGGAAACTATATCAAGAACACTGGTGCCAGCATAAACCATCTGTCACTATCTCTGTTAAGGAAAATGAGTGGCTGGATGTAGGCGCATGGGTATTTAATAATTTTGAAATAATGTCAGGTGTATCATTCCTGCCACACTCAGATCATAACTACAAACAGGCTCCATATGAGGACTGTAACAAACGAACCTTTAACCAATTAAGTTCTAAAATGCACGAGGCTGACTGGTCTAATCTAAACCAATATGAGGCTGAGGATTATACTACATCCAGTCAAGAGTTAGCGTGTGTTGCAGGACAATGCGAAATATAATATGAAAAGATTACCAATAAAAAATTCAAAGTATAAAAAAGAAATAGTGTCCTTCATTAAAGGGGGAGGTAAGATACAAAAAATACCCGATGAAGTTCAATGGGATATGTTTCCATATAACGACAACTATTCAATAGAAAGGCAGAAGAATGAAAAAGGAATCCTTGACTACGAGGAAAATCATAAGTCTCTCAGAGGAGAAGTTTTCAAGAATGGGGGAAAATGAATTACTGACCCACGTGATAGATCAGCTAGTAATTCAGAGTAATCAATTAGTCTTACTTAATGCCGATTTTTCTAGGCGGATTTCTGCTTTAGAAGACGCTGTCTCATCTTCTTCAGAGCCTCCTCTCTTTGACGTAAAAGAGTAACAGGTGGGGCACTTATTTGAACTTTTTTCATAAGTTCTTTTCTTGCTTTTAAAATCTTTTCTTTGTAAGCCTCTAGTTTTTCCTGAATATCCTCTTGGGATTCCTGCATTATAATACTATTTTTCAAATCCCTCTTAGCCAGCCTCTCAAGTTTCTTCAACCTAGAATACTCATACCTTAACTGTTTATTCCTTCCTTCTGGCACTGCAATAGGTGTCACGTTCTGTCCAAACATTCTCAACCACGCCTGACTCTTAGTGAACCTTGCCTCACCATCTTTAGTCAGTTGCCCTGTATAGGCTTCAGTTAATCTTTTAATTGCACCATACCCCTGATTTGGCCCTTGACCAATTCCGTGGAACATTGGAGGCATTGTCAGGTTGAATGCATACCACATAACATCCGCTCCCTGTTCAGCAAATGTCCCAGTTGAATCAACTATAGGTTGCCTTGTAAAAGGATCAATCCCTGTCAGGATTGCAGAGGCTACATTAAGTGTTGGGCCTCCCATTAACCCTGCAGTTTTCATTGCATCAAAATATTTTCCTTCAGCAACTTCTCCGCCCATCTCAGAGAACATCCCCCAAGGGAATAGGTAACTTATGTCTTGGAATACTACCCTGCCATTTTCATCTAGGAAGGGCCACGGCACTACACCTGAAGGGAACACACTTGTATAAGCCTTCTCTCTCAGGTACTCACTCATACTCACCTTGAGTCCCTCGTATTGTTCCTCATCTAAATCTTGTGTTTCCTTGAAAAATTCCTTAGCGGCAAAACCTAACGCATAATATGGAAGGAACTTCCACGGCTTAGTGATGGCAGTCTCAAGCATTAGCGGTGCAACAAAACTTGTAAAAGAAATAAATGGTGCGCCGAATGGTGCTCGTCTCAACCATTTAACGGAAGGCAGTGGGTTGCTGTAATCAAATAACCACTTCTCCGCATTGAGAGCAATGTCATCCAGCTTTGCCATTTCTTTAGGGCTGTAATCCTTAAGGTCTTTTACCTTTAGTCCAGCTTCATTCATTGCATTCTTAACCATCATCATCTTACCAAGAGAATCAATGCCGCCATAAGTATCGGAAGTCCAATCCTGAACCTTGTTAAATGCCCCCTTCATCATTCCAAGTACAGCCATTGGCCCTGCCTTCTCTCTCTTCATCCTAACTTGCAGGTCTTTAAACTCTCTCTCAATTCTTCCAAGTTCCACATTACTAAAGTTTCCAGAAGTCAATCCTAAATCTTTAGTCAACTGATGGAGTGCTCCTTTATCGCTACCAGTTTTTCTCATATCTCTTAAAGAGGATACGATTAAACCGGGCATCTTATAGAAGGCAACACCGCCCATGTTCATAAGGATCATATTTGATACAAAGTTTCTCACCCATGATGGTGGGTTAGCAGAAACCTTAGCCCACTTCCAGAGCCTATTATAATCCCCAACCTTCCCTCCGTCACCGAATATAGCCTCTGCCTTTGAAATATCCCCTGTGGTCATACTCATTCCGCCGAATATATCATCAGCAATTTCTTTCCTTACCGCCATACCTCCAAGCATTCCATACTTAGCCGTCTTAGGAACAAGCGAGTATTGGCTTGAATCCACACTCATATTGTCATTCACCTCCTTAGCCATATTCTGCATCTTGGCGGTGACTTTCTTAATTATCTTGGACTCAGTATCTGTTAAATGTGGCATATGCTTTGTGCGATTGTATATCCTATCTGCCTCATTAGCTAACCAGTGTGCAGAAACATTCACGCCAAAAGTGTCCTTAAGCTCTAATTCTTTTTGTATATTGATATCTAATGCGGCATTCTTCATTTCCCCTAACAGGTCAAACTTAACCAGCGTTGAAGGAAGAACCCAGTTAGGATTAGCCGCAATTTGCTGGAGCCAATTAATAATAGCCATATCCTTTATTGGCACGGTAGTAGCTCTTGTGGCTAGGTATGCAGGGTCTTTCACTTCACCAAGTATTAACTTCCTTATCCCCTCTGGAATATCCCTTCTTTTCTTTAAGTATTTAGCATCTATTCTTATTCCTCCGCCCCTAACCTTTATAATTGCCTCATCAGGTATAAGGTACTTCAGGTATTGCTTAGGTAGATATTCACCCTCATATTGTAGTCTTGCACCCTCATCCATCAGGCCCATGCCAACTAAGTCAACTCCTATTTGTTGAATCTTAGCCTTTGCATCAACTGCGGCCTTCCTCTCTGCTACATTCTTAATTTTTGCTGGATCAAAACCCTTCTCAGTAAAGTAGCGGTAAATGGTTTCAGGCTGTTTGGTTTTCTTTAACGCCTCATATAAAGCTCTACCAGTTTCTTCCGCCTTGACTATAGTACCGCTGGCAATTCTTCTCAACGCCTTATATGCTTCTGAGTCTGGAAGTGTCCCTTGTGACCTTAGTCTTCTTGTCAGTTTCTCAGCCAACTTGTATCTAAGAGGAACCTTCTTTCCTGTGTCCCTTGTGCTGATAGCATGATGAGCCGCCCTAGAAGCTAGTATTCTTGATGCCTTGATATTCCCATCAGGATTTAGTATGGCATCAGGGGAAATATCCGCCTTAGTTATCTTTGACTTAAGGTACATATCCTTACCCTCTTTAGACAGGGTAACCTTATCTTTCTTAGCCGGGGGTGGGGAAACATCAGCTTTTATATTTGTCTTCCACTCTGATATTAAATCATCTGGTGAATAATTTTTAACACGTTTAGAAAATTTAAAATCATTAGGATCATTAGGCTTTTGATTATATGCAGACCTGAAAGGGAATAAAGGCATTACGTTTTCATCTGTATTGTAATTGATAAATCCCTTTGTTTTCTCAGATTCAACCTGAGTATATTGAGGATCAAGAAGCATCACCCCTATAAATGGTCTAGGAGCCATATCCCCAACTTCCTGTACATATAAAAGTGCATCATGTCCCATACCATGTACAATTACCGTATTCATAGCGGCATTCAAGAATTCCTGCTGGACGTTACCAGACCCTTCATGATAAGGCATCTCCTGTTCTAATTGCATTGTTACATACTCAAGGAACTCCTTGTTCTGAGATTTCCCTAGCCTTAAATCTAAACGATTAAAAGTATATGAACTCATCGCTTTTCTTTCTTCTTTTCCGAAAAACGTCTCAGGATCAAGTAATTTTATTAATCTTTCCCTCATCTTGATATTTTCTTTCTTATTTATTTCATCAAGAAGCTCAAATTCAGCGTAGTTTTCACCCCCTCTACTACCCACAAGCCATTTCCCTGATTTACCCTGACCACTTTTTTTAATTTTTTCCCTTAAATGACTTACCCCTTTCTTCCAATTCTTTACATTAGCGGTAACTTCTAATTTTAAAGGGTTCTTAACATTAACAAATCCCTTAATTACATTTGGGCCTTTATCCTTCCCAAGAGTACTGTAATCCATGCTAATATCTTTATCAGCATACATATTGGCATACTCTGGCTCACTTGATAGGTGTAGGCCAGTATAATTAAACTGTCCGGGTTCTAGCTTGTTGAATTGGAATGATGCAGAATATATGTTATCACCATAAGTACCCTCATACCCTTTTTCCTCTAATTCCGCTTGAGTATCTGAATATCTTTTTTCTAATACTAATGGAGTACCATGATACAGTGGATATTTAATCTTACTACCCTCCATAAACTCATTCCACTCAGGGGTGTCAGGTCTACCAACTGGTTCAAACCCTTCCTGTTGTCCTGAAATATACTGTAACCATTTATCACGAGGTGGGCTGGCCTTAGCCATACGCTTTGATGCCTTTACTCTAATGGATGGAGTATAAATAGATGAGCCGCCTTCTTGTCTTATAAATTTTACTTTGGTGGGGTGGTAAAAAACTCCTGCGTTGTGATCTTTTCGGAAGTATCCAGCGTATCCTAGCTCCTTAATGATACCTTCCGCTCTAGGTATATAACGATCCCCAAGGTACCCTACTTCTTCTATAGCCATAGGCCAAACACCATCAGGGTCTTTTTGTAAGTCATACATAGTATTAGGATCAACAGCAATTTCATACATATTAATTCCAACACCACTCTCTCTACGATAACCCGGTAGACCAAAAAATGTACGGTCTACCCAAAGGTCAGGGAATCCTTTTTGGAATTTTTGTTCAGCACCTTTCATACCAGTGCCGTAATAGGAGGGGTCTGTCTCTTCTAAGTCAGGGCTGTTTGACCAATGGACAAAGTGGGACTGTCCATCTGACTCTACTTCAAGTTGTCCTTTATAAACTTTTCGTGCTGTTCCTGAAGTAGTCGGAGTCCTCGTTCTTTTAGAGTATTTAATTCCGAATCCGTCAAACTGCTTTTTGATTTCGTTTTCGATTGTTGTGGCATCACGATCTTGAATCCTTCTCGATACCGTGGGTCTGAAGTTTTGATCGATCCTCCGTCTGTATAACTCGCCATTTGGGTGTTCTCCTTTCCAATCATTACTGGTATCAAACATTTGCGCTTGAAAACTTTCAACCATTATATCTAAATCTAAGTCGTTTGCAAGTTGAACCATGTGAGGTTTTAACTCTAATTTTTTCTGCTTTTGTAGTAACTTATTGTTTGCTATTTTTTGAGCTACCTTCTTACCTTTTGCTTTTGTATTAGCAAGAATTATTCTCAGGGCAGGCACTCCTTTTACTGTTGTTTGAGATGCCCCTTGAATAACACCGCCCTTGTCCCAAGGGGATGCTTTTAATAAACCTCTATAAACCTTATCCAATAATTCAGGGTCTGAAAACTTTCCATTCTTATCATAAACATCTATACCAACTTCCACAGCATTATGCTTTGGCCCAAACGCCACAACAGAATCTTGCTGTGCCAACAATCCTATGGTATCCATAAGATTAGCTATCCCTTGATCTGTAGCACTAATATTGATAATCATGTTGGGATTCATAGGAGTGTTCTCCCAAAATCCCCATCCCTTAATACGATCTTTCTCTGTAATCCCTGTTCTCTCAATTGCTATATCAGCCACCTTGTCAGAAATATCATAAAGAAATTGAATTTGCTGTTCTTTAGTTAGCTGATTAAAACTCTTCTCATATTTATTTCTAAATGGTGAATCTGTACCCCAAAATGTTTCAAAGGCAACAGACCTGCCAGTTTCAGCTAGTACAGATTGTGAAGTACCGCCGGGTATTTCTAATAGCTCAGTCACTGCCATCCACCCTACTGCCTGAGTCTGGTCAGGAGTCCAATTAGACCTACCCATCCATTTCTCATTATTAAGATCGTTGGTGATATCCCTTAACCAGCTTGCGGTCTCTTCATACTCAATTGGTGTAACATTAGGATTAGGTTTATCTGACTTTAGGCTCTTAGCCTTTTTATCTTCTGGTAGATTGTCCTTGATAAAATTAACAACTGTATTGTCAATCCAACCTCTATCTCTCCATGTGTGTCTATCGACAACCGCTGGTGCACCCATCTCAGGATCAAACCCTGCCCAGTTCCTTGTCTCCATACCAAGCATAGCATCTACAAAGTCATACAGTTTTACACCTGACCCTTTAGTTGCTTCCTCATCTTTTAGAATCTTTGTGATCACATCATCATTCAGGCCACCCTTTTTCCTTAGCTCAGGATTTATTGTGTTTGCTAGATTCTCCTTTGCTCTCAGCACATTCTTCATAGCACCTAAAGGACTCTCAGCTTTATTAGCTAATGCCCAAGCTAACATCATATTAGGTGCTCTATCCTTTCCAAACTCTTTTACAAAAGCATTCTTAACTCTAGGATACCATTGTATAGCATCCTTGATCTGAGCATTTGAGAGAACCGATTCTACTTGCTCCTTCCAGTTTTCTGTGGTCTTACCTCCACCCACATATATTATTGGAGATTTACCATTCGCTCTCTTTGGTAGGGTGAATTTCTGAAGTTTGGCGGTAGGTCTTTTCTGCCTTTCTTCAGGTCTGTTCTTAGCAGTTTTTGTGTAGGCTATACTCTTCTCTGTAGGTTTAAGTAAACTATAAACCTTCTTCTGCATTGGAGAGAGTTTCTTGGAGAACTTAAAGGTTACACCCTCTTTAGTTGTATATGAAGGAGTATCTTTAGTAACAGGATTCTTAGCCAGTATGAATCCGCCAACTTGAATTATCTCTTCGGCAGATTCCAGAGGGGTTCCTTTTGTTTCGCCATTCTTATCTTCACGTATGTAGAATGAGGATTGCCTCTCAGGGTTGTAACCTATCTGAACCCAAGCAGGATCATTGATATAATCACCTGCCATCTTTTCTATTTCAGCAATAGAGTTTTCCTGCCAAGTTCCTTTCATTGTGGCAAGTGGCTTCTTTTCTGAACCTTGAGCTATTCTTAATGCCCCCATTAAAGGTGCTTTAAAAGTAACATCCTTTAATCTAACAGCGGCCCCATATATTGTGTCCTTACCATGAGTGATTGTTGCTACCCAAGAGTCATACCTTGTATAAGCCGGAATATCCAGTCTTACATTAACAACATCCTTCTTAGTTAAACTGTCCTCACCTAGTATTAGTCCTTCCCTGTATTGTTCTGAATCAATAGAGCTAAGTATTTCCTTATCAGTAGCCGCTGTTGGTACAGACTCAAATTTCTTTATTGGTAAAATCTCATCAGCCTTCTTTTGATATTCTTCATAACTTACCGTTCCTTTTTCTAACTTTGTAGCCATAGCCATAAGTATAGGGCTTTTTGGTGTTCTCCCTTTACCTCTCTTCTTACCAATTGTTGTCTTCCATATTTCTGCCTGCCGGGGAGTTACGATACGTTTGGATGCATTTACAGGTATCTTATAAGGTGCTATTTTACGATTTTGGAATGGTTTAGGAGCGGTCTTAGGTTCAGTTGGCCTAGGTGCGAACTCCTTCTTTATGAATTCCTTCCCACCTCTTTCTATTACAATACCTTGCTCTTTGAGGTATCTCTTATATGCCTGTACCTTGTCCTCATCCGCCGCTACCTCAATCCCCTTCATTGTCCAGTTTGCGGGATCGAAAAGGTCACCTGTAATAATATTCTTCTTACCGCCTAAGTATTGTCTCTGGATTTCTGCAAGTACCGCCCTTGCTTCAGTGGTAGATACTCTTTTCTTTGATGGAGTAAGTACTCCCTTAAGGGCACTTACTAAGGCATCTGCAGTTCTAGAAATTATATCAGGATCGAGAATCCCCATCTCTACGAATTTATTTGCTAGGAATTCCTCTGCAAGGTCTCGCTGTTGTGACTCAGAAAGATCATTAAAATCAGCACCTTCAAGGTAAGCGGCATCACCCTCATCTGTTATGGCTTCATTCTCCGCCCACTGCTGTATAAAATCTTTATTAGTTTCAAAGAAGTTATCCAAGAATGGTTCATAGTCGCTTTGTAGAAACTCTTTTAATCCTAGGTGAGCTATCGGCTCGTGGAATGCTACTATTTTTGCAAGGTTTGTAAAAGCCTCTTCTTTGTTGGCACCCCTTATATTATCTTCATTAACATAGATATGGTCTTTATAAACCCAAGCATTATTTTCTAATAAGAGTTGTTCAGCTTGTGCTAACGCATCCCCTTCATAACCTGTTTCCTCAAGTATTGTGGCTAATTCCTCTGCACTATTATTATTTAATACAGTATATATCCCTTTATACTTATCACTCCTACTTGCCAGATCATCTATATAATTTTGTACGAGTCCTTTTTGAAGTTGATAATCACCTTCACTCTGTATAGCAGAACGATGGAATGTATTATCTACAATGTCTTCAGCTTTTTTCCGTCTTGCATTAGCATCTATATTTTTATTACGCTCAAGTTGTTTCTCTGTGAGTAGTGGCTCCCCTTTATCATTCTTCTGTTCTTTTTCCAGTTGTTTTAGTTCTAACCTCTTCTGCTTGATATCATCATACTCCATAAACTGCTCCCTCTTCCATAAAGAGGTAAACCTCCCCTTTTCCCCCTTCACGCCAAACAGCTTCTTCTCTCTATTTTCTAGAGCTTTCTTCTTCCTCGCTATAACCTCATTCCTTTTTAAACTAGCTTTTAATCTGCTCTGTTTTTCCTTCTCCGCCTTCTTAGCGTCCTTTGCTTCTAATTCTTTATATACTCTATCTACACGCCTATCACGTGTAGCTTTCTTTTTTGCTTCAGCTTTCCGAAATTCTTGGTCAATAGGTGGTAAATCAGGAGTTTGTTCCTTAATAGCTATTTCTTCTAGCTTGTTTGTGTGTTTAACATTTTCAAGAAGTTCTTTCTGATTTGCTTTTAATTGGTCTCCTCGTTCATTAAAAAAAGACTTCTGTTCCTGATTGAATGCGGCTGATCTATCTCTTAACTTCTGTCTTTCCTCTTCTGCACTAAGTTTATCATCATAATCTATTTGCTTTTGCTCTTGCTTCCTCGCATTTTCCAGATTTAATTCCTGAATCCTAGCAACTTCTTCACGTAATTTTTTACTTGCTGTACCCGGAGCATTTACTTGAGGAGCAGTTTGACCTATTATTGATTCAATTCCAGTAGCGGCTCCGCCCATTACAAACTCTTGTTGTAGTGCGGCAATCATGGTTTGCCTGAATGATGGCCCTGCCTGTATAATTGCTTCACGTAATTCTTCTGCCTTTTCCGCAGGAACGCCATTCTCTATAAGCGCAGTTACTGCATCTTCTGAATAAAGAGTCCTGTCCCATACTTCTGATGCAGTACCTAATCCAGTATCAAGTGCAAGCCTAACCAGTGCATGACCATATGGGATATAGGAGGCCATCTCTACTAGGCCAGCAGTATATAATCTATGTCCAAAGGATGTTTGAGATAGGTCAGTTGCTACCCTGTCTACCTTCTGTTGGTCTGAATTGGAAAGGTCTCTAAATGCTTTATTGGGGTCTACGCCTAATTGCTGGCGTATTATGGGGTCACTCTTACCTCTGTCGTATGCCTCACTGGAAACGATAGCACTGGAAGCCAGATTACCAGCACCCATACCTACACCTGCGGCTATCAACTTTGAACCTAAAGTCCCTGTTGCGGCAATGCCTGCGGCTGATGCAAGGTAAGGAGTGGCTAAGGCTAGCGGAACTGCCGCTAACCAAGGTGTCAGACTGGTTGGTGCAGATTCTGCCATCTGCCCTGCAGTCATCATATCCTTATCAAAATACTTATAAAATGAGTCAGGGTTTTCAGCTACCTCTTGTTCAACACTCTTTGCAGGGGCTACTTGTGCGGCCTGTCTTTCTTGTTCTAACCGCCCTTCTCTTGACCACTCTTTGAGTCCTGCACTTGCGTCTTCAAGTCCGATATCATCAAGGAATCCCGAAACTGGCCCTTCCCCAAATCCAAACACAGCCCCCTGAGCTTGATCAAAACCCCTCCCAAGGGAATCCCAAAAATCAGGATCAGCGTTGTATTCATCATCCGTGGGGGTATAATCCGACTGCGGAGGTGTCCAATCTCCGTAAGTGTCTTGGGTAAAGTCTGATTGGGCCTCTAAAGGGGTGACCGATACGTAATCATTAACTTCATCCAGAACCTTTTGTTTTTCTGCAGGGTCAAAAATACCCTGCTCCTGTATATACCGTTCTGTTGCTTTTTTACGAGTCTCTAAAGGAGACTTGTTTAAAGATAACCATGTTTCTAATGTCATTACTTACTATCGATATAGTACTTAAGTGAGGCACTTAATTTATTAAACTTATTTTTATTTTTAGGGTCTTTGTAAAATCTAATTAAAGCGGCCTCATTCTTGAATTCAGCTTTCCTTGTGATACCGCCCTTGAGAGGTGTCCCTTTAGTTAATTTAGCTATTTCTTTTTTAGCTTTTTCAACTGCCCTTTTTTGTAATTTTTTAGAGTCTTTTATCTTTTTATTAAATGGTCTTCCTTGTCCTTTTTCAAGTTCAGTAAACCCCTCGTCCTTCAGATCATCTTTTAACTTTTGCTTTTTAAGTCTTCTCTGAGTTTTGGCCCATTTCTGATTATTTACTTTTGTAGCCGCAGACTGGAGTCCATGATCTACCTTAGCAGGGGTCTCCATAATTTTTTGATTTTTGTTTATTGATTTTTTACGTTCTACAGCTAAGAAGCCCTGAACTCGTTCATGGACATTACCCCACATTCCTGTAAGTAGTTTATTTTGTATCTTAGGTAAGGCCCAACCCATGTATGCCTCTTCACTAATCAAATCATCCTCACTTATACCGGGCATTTTTGATAATTGGTCAGCAGTAACTTTACCAGCCTTTATATCTTTCCATGAATAAACACCTTGAGCCGTTAGAAATTCGCCATATGAATCACCATTAGGTAGTGTATTACTCAACATATTTTCAAAAGAATTCCCCTTAGTTGGTGACTTTCTTATATCATTAACTAATTTGGTTACCATATTCACAGAACTGAAATATGGCTTTGAATCCTTCATTCCAAGCTCTGCAAACCATTTTGCTGGTACTTGGGCGTTGTGTTTATCAGTTTGCTTTTTCATCAACCCTTCAAAGTCTACCTCCTGTTTACTTCCTGCTGGTAGAACATTATTCATTTTACCGTGGAAATATTGGGCAGTCTCCCAATCACCATCCTTCACTGCCTGCCTAAATCCTGCAGAATGGGATGTGTATTGCATCTGGTCTGACTTACTTAGGGTACTACTTGACTTATCCATTTTCTGCTTTACTTCTGCAATCCTTAAATCCAGAAGACTTTCTTCTTTGATTTGTTTAGCAGATTGCTTTTGAGCAGTATCCAAATCTTCTTGATCAATAAAGCCCCAATTAAAAAGCATAGCCGCACGGTTACCTTGTGGTACGTGCTGTAGCATCGCCATCTTTTCCTGCCTGTCAAAAGCCTTGTCTAGTGACCTCTTATTAATAACAAATCCCGAACCCTCATAACGCACATAATCCCCTGTTGCTTCCTTAGCCGATATAGCTTCTTCTGATTGTTTCCCTTTCGTATCTTGAACAACTTTTACAACTTCATTTTTTTCATCATCTTTCATATTCTTCATATCTTCTTGTACTTTTCTAGCGGCTCTCTCATCACCTTCAAACTGAGGATATTGATCTGTGATACCTTGGAGTTCAGACCCTTGGTCTTGTGCCTCGTCATCTAAAGTTTCACTGTCTTTTTTCCAATTACCTAGTGGACTCTTCATAGACCTTTCATCCCCCTCTTCCAGCATTTTTGGTCTTGCAGATGCTAAGTCCTTCAATTGTTGATCTTGTTCTGCTATTCTATCTAACCCACTCATCTCCGTATCTTCCTTAGTCTTGCCATACTGTTTTTTATGAAGCCCCGGTAGTATTTCATTTCTCATATGCCCTATTTCGGCACGATCATCCGGGTCTCCCATTCCTAAGAGTTGGTCTTGCCATTTCATTCTTTCCCGCACGTTTTGTCTTTTCCCTTTTACATTGGATATTAGTTCTGAAATTGGAACCCCTTCATCTCCGCTTGAGGGGTCTCTCACAGTCCGTTTATCATATTCCCTATCAATTTGGTCTAATATGACATCGTTCTTGGCGGTTTTTTCCGATGCCTCGTCCTCAGCAAGGTCAGCCCATGTTTCAGAATCTGCCTCATATTTTCTATGTGTTTCAGGGCCAGATGGGTCAATCTTGTCTAATTTAGCCATTAACTCTGATCCTTCATCAGCATCAATGTCGTCCCATGTTTCTGAATCTGCCCTCCTTCGGTCAAAAATGTCCGGGCGAGAAGAAGGTAAATTCTTAATCCTTTCTATTCTTTCTGCTTCCTGAGCTAATCTAGGATCAACCCCACGTTCCATTGCAGATTGATTCTCTCCTGCAATTCTTAATTTATCCCTCCTAACTTTTTGTTTATCCAGTAAACGCCTTTCAACTTCAGCGTTAGACCTCATACCCGGAGTTCCGTATTTATTTAGAAACCCTTGGAAGGCTCCTTCGTCCTTATCTAAAGGATTGACGCTATCCTCTCTCCTGCCACTTTGTCTGAATTGTTTCCTTAATCCTCTTGCATAATTAATACGATCTGTCTCCCTCTCATCGGCCCTTCTTTCTGATTGCTCTTTTAAATAGGCAGGGCTTCTCATCTCCTCCTTCTCATCTAACTCTGAAGACCAAGGTTGTGACGATATATTTCTTTTAACTTCAGCGGCTCTCTCTACACGGTCTGCTCCCTTACTATCGGCAGTAACTTGCTGGTGACTTTCCTTCATCATTGCAACCACCTCAGCACCTGTAGGTTTTCTACCGTTTTCCCTCTCAAACCTCAGTTTTTTCAACTCTATAGAGTTGTTTAGCCTCGTGCCACCCCTTTGTGGCATCTCACCTGTAAATGACTTATATCCTTCATTTCCTATTG
>Ga0315326_10000613_pt1 | contig 17564 bp, 20 predicted proteins | sample M180m32315metaG_FD_203457 | JGI IMG/M metagenome (GOLD analysis project Ga0315326, IMG submission 203457) | Ammonia-oxidizing marine archaeal communities from Monterey Bay, California, United States - M1 80m 32315 | ecosystem: Environmental > Aquatic > Marine > Coastal | place: USA: California... | reverse complement strand
CCTACGATCTGCTATATACCGAATATATCCTTTTATCTCTTCTCCACTTAAATCAGGTACTTCCGCACCGTGAAAGCATAAGTCTATAAAAGCATCTTCTAGTTCTACCGCACGTTCAGCCGCACAATATATTTCATACTTTAGATCGTCATTCCATAGTTCAGGATTTTCTTTAACAAAAGTTCGGAATAGCTGTGACATTCCCTCAACGTGGAGAGTCTCGTCTCGTACTGACCAAGTCACTATCTGTCCCATTCCTTTCATTAAGTTGTGACGAGGAAAGTTCAATAATATAGCAAAACTACTAAATAATTGTACTCCCTCAGTAAAACCCGAATAGATAGCCATAGTTTTGGCAATATCCATCGGAGTGTCCATACCAAAGTTATTGAGATGTTCGTGCTTTGCTAGCATTTCCTCATGCTCAAAGAACTTCTGGTACTCTTCATCTCCAAACCCTAAAGTTTCGAGAAGAAGTGAATAAGCTTCTTGGTGTACAGCTTCCATTGCTGCAAAAGCAGACAACATCATTCGTACTTCAGGTTGCTTAAAGGTTGGCAAATAATGTTTTGCATACCCACAACAGACATCTACATCTGCTTGAGTGAAAAACCTAAATATTTGCGTCATTAACTTTCTATTTCCAGGGGTTAATTTCTCGCGATAATCTCTTAGATCATCTGCAAGATTAACCTCATCTGGTAGCCAGTGCATATGCTGCTGGGTCTTATAGTGTTCAAATGCCCAAGGGTAATTAAACGGTTTGTAATAATCTCTTTCTTCTAATAAACTCATATCTCACCAATTATGTACTATGTTCGTCATAATGAAAAAAGCACAGACAACATTAATAGCTACAATCATTGTTCGTAGTATTGCAACTATATTATCGTATTCTGCTGTTTTCTCATCACTAAAACTACCTATTGTATATTTCCAGACTGTCCAAACTTTACCCTTCACAAGCTACACAGCCTTCATCATCTAAACTATCAAATATATACTGTCTTAGGGCTTCGTCCGAAACTGTTTCGGCCCTCTTTATAGCCTCACTACGGAGATAGTATAGAGTTTTTACTTTTCTTTTCCATGCCATCATATGTATAGCATGTAGTTCTTGCTTAGAAACGTTTGCTGGGAAGAATATATTTAAAGACTGACTCTGACAAATATCCATCTGTCTATCAGCAGCCATATCAATAATCCATTTCTGGTCTATTTCTACAGCAGTTTTAAATACATCTTTTGTCCACTCATCTAAAAAGTCAAGATGCTGTACTGAGCCATTATTAGTAATAATACTCTTCCACACGTCATCTGTATCTTGATCTAGCTCTTGAAGAACATGTTCTAAGTATTCATTCTTCAAGAGACTGGAGCCACTTTTAGTTTTTTGTGTAAATGCATTAGCCCTATAAGGCTCAATGCTGGGAGAAGTATTGCCGCAGATAATAGAGCTGCTAGCATTAGGAGCCACAGCCAAAAGATGAGCGTTGCGAATACCGTAACCCACTCCATCAGGACACTCGCCCCGTTCCTCAGCCAGTTGCTTAGTTGCATTAACTGCCCTCCATTTTATGTGCTGAAACATCTTCATGTTCGCACCTTTTGCCGACGCACTTTCAAAAGGAATATTATGACGTTGTAGGTATGCGTGAAATCCCATCGCACCAAGTCCAAGACTCCTTTCTCTAGAAGCACTGTATACAGCTTTAGCTAAGTGCATCGGAGCATTATCAATAAAGTGACTAATCACATTATCTAACATGCGTATTAAATCAGGTATAAAGTTATCATCATGCTTCCACTCATCATACTCTTCTAAGTTCACACTAGATAGACAACATACTGCTGTTCTGTCATCATCTGTTGCTAATGTAATTTCTGAACATAAATTTGAGTGATTAACTTTTAAGCCTGCCTCTTTTTGAAACTTAGGTAAAGCATTTTGAACTGTATCTTTAAACATAATATACGGTTCACCAGTCTCTACTCTATTCTGGATTAACTTAACCCATAAAGTTTTTGCAGAAACTGTTTTTGTTACTTGATTAGTGTGTGGGTCTATTAATTCCCATGAATCGTCAAACCCCTCCTCTCTAGTAGCTCCTTCTATAAGCTCCATGAAATCATCACCAATAAGAATACCGTGATGTAAATTGACAGATTTTCTGTTGACGTCGCCACCTGTAGGTTTACGTACATCCAAAAATTCTTCAACTTCTGGATGAGATATGTCCAAGTATGCTGCATAACTTCCTCTCCTTGTGACACCCTGAGAAAAAGCTAACATCTCAGCGTCCACTACTTTCATGAATGGTATTACTCCAGTACTTTCAGAACCATTAGATGTTTTAGATCCTACACTTCTGACATCACTCCAGCAGCCACCAACCCCGCCACCAACACTAGAAAGAAAAGCGTTCTCAGTGTAGTGTCCGGTGATTCCCTGTCTGCTATCCTCAACATAATTAAGGAAACAGCTAATAGGAAGCCCTCTGGTCGTTCCGCCATTACTGAGGACAGGAGTAGAAAACATAAACCAAAGTTTACTAGCATAATCGTATAACCTCTGAGCATGAGCGTCATCATCTGAAAACGCTTTTGCTGCTCTTGCGAACGCATCTTGTGGAGAGGTTTCTCCATTAACTAAGTATCTATCCTGTAGCGTTTTATGACTAAATTCCGATAAATACTTATCCCTATCGTAATTAATTAACACATCATCTCCTTAATCTTAGAAATATTATCTTCCCCAATCGCATCATCACAATATGCTACTAAATCCATTAATTCATAGTTTTGAAGAATACGTTCTGCGTTCGCATTTAACTCTTGGATATGCTTATACGTACTATTTATAGGTAAAGAGTCATAAATATTCATTGCATCACCATAAGCGATAATCAAATCTTTAGCTCTCTTTGGACCAATGCCAGTTATGCCAGGAACGTTATCTCCTTTATCGCCTGTTAGACATTTAAGTGAAATATACTGCTCAGGTTTAACTTCGTAGTGGTCATTCCAATTCTGTATACGTACTTCTTTCCTAGTAACATAAGAGAATCTACTTACTTTTTCTTGTATTAGTAAATCCCAGTCTCGGTCACTAGATATAAGCCATATCTCTTCAAAACCATACTTATCTTTTTCTTTTACTAAGTGTGCGGCAATATCATCTGCCTCAACACCATCAAATTGAAGTACGGGCCACTCTAATAAATCTAAAGTTGCCTGATATTCTTCAAAAAATTCTTCAAATGCAATTTTCTCAGCTTGAGTTTGATCTGCGTACTTATCTTTTCTATTAAGTTTATACTCAGGGAGTATTTTTCTACGATAACTAGAAGATCCACCGTCTGCTGTTATAATTACATCTTTACACTTATATGAGTTTGCTAAAGATTTTACCGTCTCTTGGTACTCATATCTAAAATCTGTTCTGCCTTGGTGTTTCCATCGGAACGCTAAGTTTAAGGCATCAACTATTAGCGTTGCATGTTTTTCTTGGGAATTGAATTTAAATGCCACTTCCTATAAACCTTATCTCTTCAGAGGTTAACCACTCATCCGCTACCATAACATAGCAATTAAGTGGGCTTATGTAAACATAATTTAGTAAATTTTTGGGTTCGCTCTCAGTACAGACAAATACTTTAGACCTATTATATTTAAAAAATAATAACGGATCTTGATTTCCATTATGTGCCTGCCCTATGAGTTTCTTCCACCATCTTATTAAGTTGTTAGTCTTTTGTTGAGTCAGGACTTTATCAGACATTGGTGAATCTGCATAGTTTTTTACTTCTATACAATAGCAGTTGTTTTGATTAGGTATATACAAATCCCCTTTCAAATACTCTAAAGCACCTGACATTGGTACTCTTTCAAACTGAAGGCCTGTATGTTCCCTTAGCAAATCTCGTACTAAGTATTCTCCTCGTGCTCCTTTTGCCCTACTATCTACCACTTTTTTATTCCTTTTATGAGTAATTACTAGATCTTCTGGTATTATCATTCCAATTTACTTACATTCCCATCTTTGACTACTTCGATTTTTTCGAGTAGAGGATGAGTCCAGCCGTGAGAGACTACGTATGTATTTAAATCTTCTCCGAGTAAAACCTCGACTAGTTTTTCTCGTCCTGCGTCATCTAAGACCGCAATAACTTCATCTAAAAATAATATGTTCAACCTAGACTTAGATATACTACTCATTAACTTTCTAATAGCTATAAGAGTAGCTGTGTTCACTCTTGCTAATTCTCCTGAAGAGAGTGCGAGAATATCTACAATTTTTCCGTTGTCAGTCACCTGAACATTTAACTTATCATTAGATACTACAAATTCAAGAGTGAACCTACCATCGGACAATTCTCCTAGATAGGTGTTCGCTAATTCTTCTAACTCTTTTACAAGGTTTTCAATCTTGTAAGCTAATAAACCATTTGTACTGAAAGCTTTCTTCAGTATTTCTAAATTTGATACAAGTGCTTTTTGCTTATCAAGAACTGCTGATACTTGCTCACGCTCATTCGTGAAGCCATCAGTCTGTTCCTGTATTACCTGTATACGCGTATTTTGCTTCGTTCTTCTCTCGTTTTCTCGAGCTGTGCTAGATAACTGCTCTTTTGCGAGAAGTAAGTTAGCTCGAACGTCTTCCAACCTTCCTTCAAGCTCACCTTTATCCAGAGGAATGTCTGGTAAACTCTTGTCAATGCTTCTAAACAAGTCCACCCAATCTCTCTCAATTTTTCGGCAACGTTCGAATTCAATATTTGACTCTTTAATTCTTTTAATTTCTCTTTCAATTTCTCCACTTTTTTCCTCTGCTTCGACTAGTTTCCTAGCCTCTAAGTCTTTTAGACTATTAATAAACTCTGGGTCAACATCCTGCTCACAAGTAGGGCAGTGATCTCCTAGTTTGTTCAACTTCGCTATAAGGCGTTGAGACCCCGTTAAAGTTGCTTTATGCTCTCCTAATTCTGCTTGTAGATGGTCATACGATTGTACTGCTTCTATGCCACAGTTTTGTGCTTCTTGTATATTGATTTGTTGCAATGCTTCTTTGAAATGATTATTTTTTGAGATTTTTTTATTTTTTTCCGAGATATTTTCAATTTCTTTTTGCAAAAACCTCAAAGCTTTCTCGTCCTCTTCCGTATCAATTTCTAAATCTAGCATCGGAAGTATGGTAGTATCACTCAATTTGTTATCTACTAACCATTTTTCAATCGTATCTATCTTTGCTTGTAATCCGGTAATTTCCGAACTAACAAGTCGTGATGCCTCTTTGAAAATATCAAATAATTCTACATAATTTTCAAGGTGCAACAAATCTATTAAAAACTTCTTCCTGTTAGTATCAGTAGCTGTCAAGAATTGAAGACTAGCATTTGTATTTTGATATACTAACTGAGAGAAGGTTTTAAAATCTACTCCAATAATATCTTGAATTGTTTTATAGGTATTTGTCGCTGTGTGACTAGAGATATCCTCACCGTTTTTCTCTAGTTTAACTTTTATATTCGTTTTGCGATTTATATTTACACTATAAACATCATCATCTTTTGTAAAGGTTAATACTATTTTATAGCCGTCATTTATATACCTGTTAGGTATGTCGGCTTTCTTTATACCTTTAGAATTTTTATTATATAGAGCTTCTTCAATAATTAACGGTATGGACGACTTGCCCATACCGTTAGTACCAATTATCTGGGTAACTGAATTGTCGTCAAGGAGTAGATCGTTATCTTGTCCATAACTAAAACAATTATCCCATTGTAGCCGTTTGAGCGTAATCATTATACGTCCCTATTATATCTGGAATTTTATCATCTGAAAGCTCTAGAATATACTTAAAATATTCTACTAATTCGTCTTCTATAGACATATCTTTGTCTAAAACAAGTGTTGCTTCCGTACTACGTCTTACTACTTTCTTATCCAGAAGTTCAGAGTTTTTAACTCCAGCTAAATCTTGGATGTCCCCTTCCAACTCATAAATTGTATGATCCACATCTGTAGATACCATCTCATCAGGGCTTTCTACTGTCTTTCTTAAAAGCTGTGGGAGATCAAAAGGCTCCCACATCCATGTCCAGTCTACTGGATTAATGAGTAGATACCCCGTTGAGACCTTATTTCTATGAAAGGATGTAGTCATAGGACTACCTGGGTATACTATATTCCTTTGTGTATTATTATGTGCGTGTAAATCGCCTGCAAAGACGACTGGAAAATCCTCAAACCTGTCTAAGTCCACCTCTGGCTTAACGTGAGGGGGAATCTCTCCACGGACATGAGTAAACAAAGGCTTACTCGTATTGAATTTCTCAATACTTTCTTTCTTATGAAGATCAGCGTATGGTAAAATGCCAAACCCTAGATCATCATCTATGTACGATATATCCACTACATTTATTAGTGGGTTTATATCTCTTGAAGCGGTTTTTAATTGACTGAAGAATGTCCTATTCTTCTTAGTCGCTTCATGATTACCATCATATATAATAGTTGGTATTTTTACATTGCGAATAAAAGAAAAGTATATCTCAAGCTCTGGTATCGTTGGAATGCGATCAAAAAGGTCACCTCCTATGATGTGCATGTTGCACTGTTTTTCCAACGAGTGTATTTGCTTAAAAAACTCTTCGTATCTCTTTGTAGCCCAAGCTACTGGGACATTCTTCTGTCCCAGTTTCAAGTGCCAATCCGCTGTAAATAAAATCATGCAATATTAAACTCGGCTTCTAGGGTTTCATCTACCTCAGTAGTGCTTGCTTCACGTATTCTGTCAAGCAACTCTTTTTGAGCATCAGGGGTTGGACGAGGCATTACTTCATCCATGGACTTAAGCTCTGCATAAAGAGCCTTGTCGTCTTCGCTAAGAGCACTAGGCTTGCACTTAAGAGCTTGTAGCTGATACTCTACATTATAAGGTAGAGGTCCAGTCTTAACTTTCTTAAAGCAAACGTCCCAGCCAGTGTCAGGGTCTGTAGGATCGCCAAGATCCTCAGCAGCAGTAATGATCTGCTCCCAAAGCTTCTTCTTCAGGTTAACAACTTTTATTTCACCGTTGTCAATGCACTGAGTGGCGTAGCTCCAGCCACACTTGAGATCAGGGTAGTACGCACGAACCCAGTCTTTCTCTACGTTAGTAAAAGACTCAGTATTACGATCAAATGAAAGACACTCTAAAGGAATGTTCTTGTCATTTTCACCCTTGACCCAGTATACGTATCGTGCTAATATGTCTCCGCATAGACGCATCTTATTGTCGCCATCAGTGTACTGATATGATTTGATTGAAGTCTTTTGTGCGGAACCTTTCTGTTGATTAAATGATATTGCCATTAGTGTTTCTCCGTTGGGGCTTCTTCGTATTTAAAGTGAATCTGGTCACCTATCACACGAAGTAGGCTAAAGTTTTGTAAAAATATAAATGGATCTATTGGCAAATGCAATAGATCTAAGGTTGTTTTGCCATATGCTACATAATCTGCATAAGGTCTTATACTAGCTATAGCAACATATATACATATGTCTTTATAACCATATTGGTACTCATTACATAAAAGGACATCAGGATGCACAAGAAAAGACTCCCCTCTGAAATCAATAGTTGAATAACGATAGATCTTATCGTATTTATTCTTAGGGACTTGCTTGAACGTCAACATCTTTAAGACTCTTACCATTTCTATGGCATTGCCTTCGCATGTCTCAAAGATTTTTTTCCAATTATATAAAAACATATTATACTACAAAATTAAGTTCATGTCAAGAACTATTTTTTCAAAGTTCCTTTATGTTGTAACCCTGTTTCATATAGTATCCCACCCTATTAGAAGCCTGCTTTCGAGCAGTATTCCCTTTTAAGTGGATATCTATAACTACGGGGTCTTTTTTACCTTCCTTCTTCCTAATAACACGACCAATCAACTGCGTGAGTAATGGTTCGTTATTAACAGGAGTTCCTAATATTAGACAACTCAGGTCATCTAATGATATGCCTTCTGAAAATATTGCTTGAGTACCAAAGAGAATATCTTTGTTACCAAGTTTAATTTCATCTAGCATAGTTTCTCTATCCTCGTGCGCAACTTCGCCGGTAACGCAGATCGCGCTATCTCCGACCAACTCAGCGCAACGCTGTAGAAAATACACTCGATCACTTACTACTAATACTTTGTGACCTCTCTTTGCGTAGGCTGCAGCTATCATTGATACAGTATGACGATACTCTTCATCATTTGCCAAAGCAGTAACTCTGTTAGCCCACGGTGTTCTTGCCCCATCCATAAATCTTATCTCCGAACGATGGATTCTTATAGAAGGAGTCATATAGTTCTCCTTTGGGGGCTTAATTATTTTATGTCCAAAGTAATCTCGAAAGACTACATGTTTGCCATCCTTTCTTTCGATTGTCCCTGATAGTCCAATCTTATAGCGGCAGTAATTTGTGTCGATAACTTTGGAAAAAGTTGGACTACTTACGTGGTGCATTTCGTCCAGTATAATTGTTCCAAATTCTTTTCTAACTTTGGGAATGTTACGGTATAAAGTCTGAGTATTACCAATTACTATAGGAGCATCAATTTCAAACTTTCCGCTGCCTATGATTCCAGGCGTGATACCAAAGACTTTCTCTACTTCTTTTGCCCACTGGTTTCGTAGCGGTACTGTGTGTACAATAACTAATGTTTTCTGTCCAAGTTTTCCTGCTATCGCCAACCCCGTAAAAGTCTTTCCCCAACTGACCCAAGCGTTTATTATACAATTATCTTCTACCTCATCATAAGCGTCTTTCTGACTCGGTCGTAAATCAAACTTAAAGTCAGGAAAATCTACTGGCATCTCAAGCCGCTTATCGACTACTTCGTAATCATTTGGTATCAAATCCGTTCTTCCGATTGGTATACTAACCAAGTTGTCACGAACTCGTGCCATATTCTTTATGACGATAGGCGGATCATTTGGATTATGCGAGGGCACAGTATATGTCAGTTCTTTACTTAAAACTTCCTTATACTCTTGCGTTACCTCAAGGTAAATCCTGTTACTAACAACTGCTTTCACAAACGCTCGCCACAATGAGGACACTTATTTTGTGTATCAGCCATAGTAACTGTTGCTTGCAGCCTTCGTAAATCTTGAATCCAACCTTTTAAAGCCCCTTTACGTCTTTCAGACTTAGTTTTTTCCAGTTCTTCAGTTATAGATTTTCTTAACTTTTTAATCCGTACTTTAAATACTGGAATAAATGCTTGTGTTTTCATTTTCTTCTACTCACCGCAAATAAAAATAGTGCTGTTAGACCTATGGTAGTACCTATTACTACCCACCCTGCTATTGGCATTACGTACTCCATCTATACCACTCCGGTTTTTCGTTAATTTTTTCTTGAATACGCGCACGTATAATCTCAAGATCCTTATCGTTAGGCTTCCAATCTCCATAGAGATCATCAGGCCACTGACCCCGCTTAAACTTTCTGTCTGGGTTAGGTTTCATACCCCTACGTTTCATCTCAGCAACAAGCTCTAAATACCGATCATTAAGATACTTTCCTTTGTTATAAAAGAACTTTACATGACCTGTATTTAAAGTGAACTGATTAGGTATGGTCTTTTTATTCTTCTCCCAATTAGGAGAAGCAAGTGAACGCTGTAATGAACTACCAACCATGAATATCTCACGATACTCTGCTACAAGATGCTGGTCTGCTAGCTCTTCAACTGGTACTAAATTAATTCTAGTCATAGCTTCCTCTCAATATAAAAATATATTATATCAATAAATGACAATAATGTCAAGAAGTATTTATACCTTTCGTTTTGAATCTTTTACTTTAGTTTCTGAATACTCATACAACATCCAAGGCATATCATATAAATGCAATAAACCTGCCCAAAGCATGTCTGAGTGCGGAGGTCTAGGAATTGTGAAAGGCGCTTTGACCCCGTCGAGATATAAAAGTGATGCGACCACTTTTTGTTCCACTCTACGTATACTATAGTATTTTAATTTACACCATACAGTCCTTTCATAAATAAAAGGATTACCCGCAGTATCTATATAGGTATTTTGTTTCTGCTTTATTATACCTAAATGAGTATCTACAAACTTATTTAACGGCATTAAATCCATATGACTTTGCATACGTCTAATACCGATAGTTGCTCCATACATATTACAGTCGTCTACTATTTTATCATCTACAAATAGTAGTCCATCTTCTCTATACCAGTTACTACTGGGGAGTTTAAATACTGGAAATGTTACGCGTGGAACGTCCTTGTACGTAATGATCAATTAACTCACCTCTAAAATAAATTTTAATATTTGTAGATCCTTGCCCCTCTAATATTTTCGCATAGGTATAAGGCCCAACACTATGCATATCAGCATAGATATTGTCACCTGCTACATTTGTCCAGCTAACGCTGTACTTACTTACATTATTCATTAGTTTCTCTCAATCTTTTATATCTATTACGAAACCCCTGTATTGGTCCCCAGGTTCGTCGTATATAGCTTTGCATTTTGTTTTGTATATTTTCTAAATATTCTGTTCTATCAGGGACAGAGTATTCAAAAGTTTCTCTTTTAAATGGAATAAACATAGCCAAAGGTGTTCCAGTTGGTAAATGCCATGTTCCTGTTGTTTTAAATAGTATTGGAAAGTTTACTTGATGCATTGTATCAGTATCATTAACTCCTCCCGCCACCTCCCAATCTTTATTAGACTCCCACATTAAAGGAAGTTGTAATATAGAGTATCCTTTAGTAGTTAGTATATGCCAAGGTGTAACTATCTTAAGAACTACTTTAACATTAGGCATATAATTTGCACATTGCTCTGGTGGGTGCTCTGTCCATTTAGCTCCTGTAGGTCCTTCTTCTAGTGCTTGTGAATATCTCCACCAGCCATCCTCTCTTACTTCTATGGTAGTATCAGTCCATGATCTTATAATATATCCATACTTATAAAAATCTATAAATCCAGGGCATTGTTTTAGTGTCGGTTGCATGGCATTTTTTCTACCTAAAGGGTACTTTTCCTTTGTATCATATAATGCTGGCATAGACTTGAACCAAGAGGGGACAGCTTGTACTGCAGGTATGGGCTTTTCAATTCCTGCATAAAAAGGATCACACCAAAATGTAATTTTAGGTTTTACCCCAGCCATTGTGTTACATCTATTGCTATTTCGAGAAGGTGTAATCCTATATCGAATACTATTAAAAACGTTAATACTTTCCATGAATAAATCATTTATCTTTCCTCATAAAGTAAAACTAACACCACACCCACATGCGTCTTGCACATTAGGATTGCTTATTGTAAGTTCAGAACCTGCTAAACCAGAGTTGTAATCAACTACACTTCCAGCTACCGCAAGCTCTGCATTTTGTTCAACTACTACTAAATCTGCAACTACTCGACCATTATGATCTTCATCGGCATAGTCCCAAACATATTCAAATCCAGCACAACCACTTGGTTTTAAACTAAGACCTACATATTTGTGACCTTTCTCTTTTAATTGCTCCTCAAGATACTTCTTCGCATTGGCAGTTAATGTCAACATTTTTTCCCTCATAATCGCTTATAGCGGCTTTTATTGCATCTTCTGCAAGAACACTACAGTGAATTTTTACTGGGGGCAAGCTAAGTTCTGTAGCAAGCTCGGTATTCTTGATCTGACTAGCGTCTTCAAGTGTCTTTCCCTTAACCCACTCGGTAAGCAAAGAACTCGATGCAATGGCGGATCCACATCCGTAAGTTTTAAACTTAGCGTCTTCAATGACTCCTTCCTCAGTGACTTTAATCTGTAGTCGCATAACGTCACCACAAGCAGGTGCTCCAACCATACCCGTACCCACGGATCTATCACTTTCAGGTAGTCTTCCAACGTTTCTTGGTCTTTCATAATGGTCTAATACCTCTTTAGAGTAAGCCATATTGTTTCTCGAATTTCCCCATGGAATAGTCATCTCCAATCTCGAAATCACATCCTACAGGGGCTCCTGGGATCTTTATCCCTCTATCTAGCTGTATAAATTTTTGTAATTCTTTACAGTACCACTCTTCTTCATCATTAGGAACTTCGGCAAGAATAGAGTCATGTACAAGAGCAAAGATACGAGACTTCATATTATTAGCTCTTATATACTCACCCATATCTATAGCCCCAAGAAGGTTAATATCACTAGCAGCAGACTGCACCAGAAAATTAAGACCGCTCCTAATGGAATGACTCTTGATTCCAGCGTCTGATGATTTAACGTTAGGGAGCCTTCGCTTTCTTCCAAAGAAACTGTATATGAATCCATTTTGCTTAATAAATTCTTGGCTAGCATCAATCCACTTCCTAAGCATATGAAAAGAATTAAAGTAGTCATCTATAACCTCCTTAGCTTCATTCTGGCTAAAATACTTACCAGAATCTTTTGTAACTTGTTCACTGATCTTTTTCGGACCTGCACCATACATGATGCCGAAGGTTACAGCTTTGGCAGCTTGTCTTTTATCTTTAAATAATTTATCTACATCCTCAACTGGACATGGTAGCCTAAATACTGTTTTAGCAATCGTACTGTGAAAATTACCACCCGAACGAAATACATCCATAAGTGCTTCATCTTTTGCTAATATGGCAGCTACATATACCTCTGCTGTGGTTAAGTCCATAGCAACAATCTTATGTCCTTCTGCCGCCTTGATACATCCTTTAACAATAGGATTATCACGAGGCAACTGTTGCATATTTAACTTACCACTAGAACTGAGACGACCGCTAGTAGTTCCATGAAGATTAAAACCCGTACGAAGTCTACTATCGCGATCCAGCTGGGGTATGATTTTGTCCAAGTAAGTATTTTTAATTTTGGATTTTTGCCGTATATCAAGGATGAGTCGTGGTACTTCAGACTGCTCGGACAGCCTTTCAAGGACTTCCGCATCTGTTGAGTGAGCACCTGTACCTGTTTTCTTTCCAGTAGGATTGAGACCAATGTAGTCAAATAATAAACTACGCAACTGTACAGTGCTATTAGGGTTAAAGTCTTTTCCATTAATTTTCTCAAATTGTGATATTTTTGGATTCTCATATAGAGTGGCTATAGCCTTATCAATATCATCTTGCATTAATTGCTGTGAGATTTCTAACCTAGCCCTATTAAAAGGCACACCATTATCTTGAGTATCTGTTAGAAAACGACACCCTGGGATTAATATATTATCATATACCCATGCTAGTTTTTTGTTTTGCTTAATCTTTACAAACTTTTCGTAAAGCATAAACGTGCACAATGCATCCATTGCAGCATACGTTTTCATAACATCAAAAGGAATCCAACTCCACTGGAAGTCTCCTTTTAATATTCCATGTTCTTTACGATACTGATCCATCCAATCATACATTGGCTTTTCATAATCTCCATAGGGAGTATACTTAATAGCTAATGTCTTTAGACCGTGCCCTCCTGGGTTCTCGTCTATTAGGTAGTGGAGCAACATGGTATCTTCAAATCTTGGAAACTTAAAATTGAAATGATACTCAAAGAAAGCCAAGTCAAATTTAGCATTATGAAATACTACAATTTTCTTATCGAATAATTCTTGAAGTAACTTTTCTGTTGTTTCATCAAATGCTTCTGTGTTAATATAAGCCCCATGCTTACCATCATAAGACATAGAAGCTCCTAACATATATCCATCACGAGGATATAAACCTGTTGTTTCAGAGTCAAGAGCAATATATTCACAATCATAATCGATTGCTTTTTGTATAAAATTATTACACTCTTCAGTATCTTCAATACCAAAAGCAATAGAGGAATCTATAACAACTTCTTCTATTTCTCCTTTTATGTACTTTATTATATTATCTTTAGAGTCATCCCATGTCTTACGTGCTTCAGGTTTGAACTTAAGCATTGCTGGGTTAATAACTGGGAGGAATTTCTCTTCTACTTTCTTACCAGAATACTCTGTAACTGAATTAATTTTGGTAAAGTACTTTAGTGCATCACTGCCTACAAGTACAATCCAATCATAGATATTTGTATCAATATCTATATCACAATCTCGTTTTAATACTTTCTTTATACTACGATCAGAACATAATTGATACTGATCAAAGTCAAAAGCACCATCGAACTCCCTGCGGAAATCGGTAGCACTTGGTTTAGTTTCTACTAAGGCAACTTTAGCCATATAACTTCCTCATTAATTTGTCTATTGAAGCTTGAGTTAGTGCACCCGGATCGGTATCCTTCAAGTGGATGTTTCGGGCTACGAGACCAACTTTCTCACACATACTCACTACTTGTTCAGATGCTTTCTGTCCGGCATCATCGCCATCAAAGAAAACATCTACGTACTCGGCACCTTGAACTGCAAGCATGGCGAGTTTTGTTTCATTAAAATTGTTCGTTCCAAAACAGCATACCGCATTAGTCATACCTTTGTCGTGTAGATTCAACATGTCAAACATGCCCTCTACAAGTACAACGGAACCCTTTATAAATTCCACTATAGGAAAGAAGGGTAGTTTAGCACCTGGCGGGCTGAACTTGTACTTAGGTAAACCATTAGTTGTATGTCTGCCTTGAAACGCAACAATCTTACCAGAAATATCCCGTATAGGAAAATTAATCCGACCCACAAAGTCATTGTCTTGATGCTGAAAAGCTCCAAACTTCTTATATGTTTCGGGTTTAATATTTCTCCAATTACCGAGATAAGGTAAACAATTTTGGGGAAAGGACAAACCAACACTCTCTGCACGTTTTTCTGTCAGTTTTTTCTTAAAAAGGTCACGCCGTAATTGTAATTGGTTTGCCCTTTCCCCAAAACGATTATATACATTACCCTTGTAACCACATGAAAAGCACTGGAATATACCAGTGATCTGGTCTATTTTCATACTAGGGTTTTTATCCTCATGCTCAGGATTTAGACATCTTACTACAAAGTCTTTGCCCTTTGGGATAAATGGTATTTCTTTCTTATTTAATAAACTCTCAACGTCCATAGTCTACCAACGGTTGGTTTTGATTAACCATCTTAGGTACACAATATGCTGTAACTTTATACTGTTTATGTTCTATACGATCTGCATAATAATTACATGTATTTATACTTGCAAAGTACATATTTTGAGTACCCTGCTCTTCTCCATCTACTATTACCATCAATAAAAATACTAACATTCTCATATATCGTTAATATCCTCTCCAGTCTTTTGATCATTATCTTCTTTTTCTTTAGGCGATAAAGCGGTGTCTGGCCCTATCTTCATAGTCTCCCAATCCATAGTAGAGGTAAACGAACGCATAGAAGCAGAGCGCATTTTGACACAGTTAAATGTCATGCAAGCATCTTCCTGTTCCCAGGTCTCTAAGCTATATGCAGCGTCAGCTGCGTCTAGTATGCCTTTAGCGAAACGTGCTTCGCCACTAGCGTCCGTTTGATATGGCGAGAATACTGGGGTTTCGTATTCCTGTGCCATGCTTTTTAGTGCCTTACTAACTTCTATCTGCTCCGTCCAATCATACTGCCCTCCCCGAGAGGGCTGTTTAGAACGTTTAACTTGATTGATGTAGTCTACGATAATTACGCCAACGTCCATCTTACTTTTCACTTTTTTATCAAGTTCAGACCGTATTTTCGCTATAGTCAAAGAAGCATCATAAACTACATCAAGCTGCTGAGTTGGGAGAAGCTCGCAACTTGTTTTTAATTTATCATGGAATTGCTCAAAGTCTCGATGTTCTCGATACTCTGCTAATCTTTCTTGACTATTTTGGTATCTTCCAGCCCACCATTTGGCTACTGCTTCCCATTCGGTTACACTAAGGTTCTTTGTGCGGAGCCGAGAGAAAGGCACGCCGGTAGCAACAGAACAACACCGCTGTAGGATTGATCTACTGTCCATTTCTATAGTGAAATAAATGGCTGTTTTGCCAGAAGAAAATACATTATTAGCAATATTGACACACGTGATGGATTTACCTGCCCCTCTACGACCACCGACAAGTATCAAATCTCGGGGGGAGAATGATATTTCGTGATCGTACTCACTATTGAGTCCGAGGGGCAAGTACTTCGCTAAGTCCTCATCTGGTTCGAACAGGGGAATACGTTGCATACTCTCCTGAGGTTGTTCTAATTCAACCTTATCTTCGACATCCATCACTATTTGGTGTAGATGAGAAACGGATTCCTCTGCATCTTCAAAAGATATAGAGTTATCAACATAATCTTCGAGCTGATTCAGAATTTCCTTTTGGGTAAATTCATTCTTCAAATACTGTAAAAGCATAAATGCATCAGCATCTACTTCCACATTCTCTACTGCATAAAGAAGCTCTTTTGTAGCAGTATCTCGAAGCTCATATTTTAAGTCCTCCATTGTAGGCATCTTATGAAATTTCTCACAGTGCCTGTCTACCTCGGTAAACAGTCTGTGGTACTCAGCAGGCAAGTAGTGCTTACGCACTTGTGTCCAAGTCTCGAAGTCTTGTGTCACTAAAACTTGCTTCATAAAAGCACTAGAAATATTCAATTAGATCCCCCGATGATAAAAATATAGCCACAGCACCCCTACCGTGGCTATACCGAAATACTACTTAAGAAGCAGCTTTTTCTTTCTTTGCAGCACCGTCATAGTCTGCGGCTGTCAAACCACGACGTGTCAGCATAGTCTTGACGCCACGAGCAGTCTTGCCGATTTGGTCGGCAATGGCTTCGACTGTCATTCCAGAAACATCTCCTAGGTCAGCCAAAGGATCGTCCTTCGCTGCTCCTTTAGTGTGCTCCTGCTTGGGGATGGCGGCAATTTCTCCAGCACGTAGTAAGCTAAGAGCTTTGCCCCTAACACTATTTACTGAACGATCCAATTTGTCAGCGATTGCTTCGACAAACGCTCCGTCAGCTACCATTTGAATGAAGGTATTCTCTTCATCAACTGAGTAGGTACGAGGAGTCTCTACTTTTGGAGCTGGCTTGACATGGTCAGTGAGTTCCATAGAGAGGATTTTTCCTTGAATAGACTTCGCAGTAAATGCTCCGTTTTCAAAGTGAGACGCTATTTCAGCGTATGTGTACTCACCGCTATTGTCATTAACAAACGCGGCAAGAGTAGCTTCTTGGGCTTCAGAGAAAGCTCTGGAGCTCTTGGCAGAAGCTAGTTCTACGTCATATCCCATCTTACGCAATTTGCTAGATACGGATCGAGTAGAGGTCTCAAGTTGCTCTGCAGCTTCCGCTACAGTGCCTTGAGAAATAGGGGATTCATTCCCTACAAAGTTGGTGAGCTCTTCAGTGCGCTCATCAGTCCACTTCGGCAATGTTGCCATATTCTAATCTCCTAAAAATTCTAATAGATTGGTTACTATTGTTATGCCAGATGCTCTGGCTTTCTTTGTTTTAGCGGATTCAATTCCACTTTCATTTATTAATATATCTACATTACCTGTTAAATTAGTCTTAACATAATATCCTTTTGCTACTAGTGCGTCTGTTGCTTCCGCCTTCGTTTTAAAAC
>Ga0315326_10000612_pt1 | contig 17569 bp, 11 predicted proteins | sample M180m32315metaG_FD_203457 | JGI IMG/M metagenome (GOLD analysis project Ga0315326, IMG submission 203457) | Ammonia-oxidizing marine archaeal communities from Monterey Bay, California, United States - M1 80m 32315 | ecosystem: Environmental > Aquatic > Marine > Coastal | place: USA: California... | reverse complement strand
ATTATCAATCATTGACGTTTGGTTCGCAACAACTCCAACATTTTTTCCTTCTAGCAATGGCAAATAAACGTATGTTTGTTCTGCACCGGTTAATACATCTCTATCATAAAGAATTCGCCCAACCTCCTGTCCCAGAACCTGTGAGCTGAGAAAAATAATAACAGCAATTATTTTGATAGCTTTACCCAAAATTGTTTCAGCGAAAATAAATCGAAAATATCTTTTACATTTATTCATTAATACTCCAAATTTAACGCTGTTATTCAAATAGCCAACTATTGAACTTTGAACTTTTTATAGCAAGAAAAATAATTAGGGCCAAAAACCCTAATTCTAAAGGAACACGGCCAATAATTAATATTGCCACAGCAAGTATTTCTATAGGTATTGCAGTGATGATAATTTCTTTAGCCATTGTTACGGGATTTCAAAATCAGATTAAAAACAAGGTAATAGGCTTTGGATCGCATATTCAAATCACTAGTTACGACATTATAAACACTGTTGAGTCAAGTCCAATTGGTAAACAGCAAAAATTTTATCCATATATCGATACGGTTAAAGGCGTTAAGCATATCCAATATTATGCCACTAAAGCGGGAATCCTAAAAACTCAGGATGATATCCAAGGAGTTGTATTAAAAGGAATTGGTAAGGATTTTGACTGGACATTCTTTAAACAAAAAATGATAGAGGGAGGTGCTCTCCAACTTTCCGATTCTAGTAAATCAAACGGAATAATTATTTCTAAAACAATTGCTCAAAAATTAAAATTAAGAGTTGGCGACAAAGCAACTGCACATTTTGTTCAAGACCCTCCGCGCGCGCGCAGATTTTTTGTTAACGGCATCTACGAGTCAGGAATGGAGAAATTTGACAATTCGATTATTCTTGTTGATATTCAGCACATTCAAAAATTAAACAATTGGACTGAAAAACAAATAAGTGGCTTCGAAATCATTCTTGACAATTATTCTGAACTTGATAATATGGACGAAATTATCTTTAATCATATTGGATATGAATTTCGGACTTCAAAAATTACTGAACGTAACCAAGAAATATTTAGCTGGTTAGACCTATTAGACAAAAATGTGTACATTATTCTTATTTTAATGATTATGGTCGCTGGAATTAATATGATTTCGGCTCTATTAATATTGATTCTTGAAAGAACCAATATGATTGGCATGCTAAAAGCTTTAGGTGCAGAAAACCAAAGTGTTAGAAAAATTTTCCTATATAATGCTGCGTATTTGGTTGGTAAAGGACTTTTTTTTGGAAACATATTGGGATTAGGGTTATGCCTAGTTCAGCTTAATTTTCAAATAATTAAGCTCCCGCAAGAATCTTATTATATTAATTGCGTTCCTATTAAAATTGATATTTTGGACACGCTAATTATCAATTTTGGAACGTTCGGTCTGTGTTTGTTTATGCTGTTGATTCCATCATATTTTGTTGCCAAGATATCTCCCGTTAAATCAATACAATTTAACTAGTTTTTGGTACTTTCGCCACTCAAATAACCCGTAATGAAATACTATAATAACATACTAGAAACTATAGGAAACACCCCTCTTGTAAGAATTAATAAAATATGTGAAGAAGTTGATGCACTAGTTCTTGCTAAAATTGAAACCACAAATCCTGGTAATTCTGTAAAAGACAGAATGGCGGTTCAAATGATAGAAGATGCTGAAGCTGATGGCAGGTTAAAACCTGGAGGTACCGTTATTGAAGGAACTTCTGGAAATACCGGTATGGGCTTGGCTCTGGCGTGTATTATGAAAGGTTACAAATTAATTTGTGTACTTAGCGATAAACAGAGTAAAGAAAAAATGGATATACTAAGAGCAGTAGGGGCTGTTGTTCATGTTTGTCCAACGAATGTTCCTCCAGATGATCCGAGATCTTACTATTCTGTATCGAAAAGTTTAGCAGAATCTACTCCCAATTCATGGTATGTTAATCAGTACGACAATCCTTCTAATGCAAAGGCTCATTATCTTCAAACAGGACCCGAAATTTGGGAACAAACAGAAGGAAAAATCACACATTTTGTTGTTGGTGTGGGAACTGGAGGCACAATCTCTGGAGTAGGCAAATACCTAAAAGAGAATAATCCAAACATCAAAATTTGGGGAATTGACACATACGGGTCTGTGTTCAAAAAATATCATGAAACGGGTATTTTTGACGAAAACGAAATCTATCCATACATCACAGAGGGCATAGGTGAAGATATTCTACCTAAAAATGTTGATTTTAGTATAATAGATAAGTTCGAGAAAGTGACGGATAAAGACGCAGCCATATACCAAAGAAAGCTAGCTAAAGAAGAAGGTGTTTTTGTTGGAAACTCGGCTGGATCGGCCATTAAAGGAATTCTACAATTAAAAGGCGAATTAACCAAAGGCGATGTAGTGGTCGTTTTGTTTCACGATCATGGTAGTAGATATGTGGGAAAAATGTTTAATGACGATTGGATGCGCGAAAGAGGGTTTTTAGATGAAGAAAAAACTTCTGCAATAGACCTAATAAAAGATCACCAAGGTAAACACTTGGTTCAAGTTTCATCGGCAGATCCGGTTTCACAGGCTATCTTGTTAATGAATCAATATGGAATTTCTCAAATCCCAGTGGTTGAGGACAATAAATTTGTTGGAGCCCTAACGGACAACAATCTTTTCGCTAAACTTTGTGAAAACCCTGAAATAAAGGAATTACCCGTAAAAAACATCATGGAAACAGCATTTCCTGAGGTAAATGGATTAACCTCTATACAGGACATATCTAAAGTTTTTACAAATGATGTTCAGGCTGTAATTGTTAACTACGGGGACAATAAACACCACATAATTACGCGGCAAGACGTTATTAGAGCGATTGCCTAATTAGGCGAAACCGAAAACATTAAAGTTGAAAGATCAAATGGGAAGGAATGTTATCATTCCAAATTTCCCCGAAAGAATTATTTCTCTTGTTCCATCTCAAACAGAATTACTATTCGATTTGGGCTTAGGAAGTCGCGTAATTGGAATAACCAAATTCTGCATTCATCCGGAAAGCTGGCACAGGTCTAAAACCAAAATTGGAGGAACCAAACAACTTAATTTCGAAAAAATTAACGAGCTCAACCCGGATCTAATTATTGGTAATAAAGAGGAAAATAACGAGAGTCAAGTAACGAATCTAATGAAGAAATATCCTGTTTGGATGAGTGACATTTCTGACCTAGAAGAATCATGTTCCATGATAAATTCAATTGGTGAAATAACTAATTCTACAGCTAAGTCCGCTGTCATTGTTTCAAATATTCAACAAGAATTTTCTACATTAACTCCATTAAACTCATCTAAAAACGTACTATATCTTATTTGGAAAAATCCATACATAGCAGTAGGAAAAAACACGTTTATCAACAATATGCTATTGGCATGTGGACTAATAAACTGCTTGGCAAAGACAAGGTATCCTCAGCTAACCAATGAAGAAATCAAACTTCTTAATCCCGAAATAATATTTCTATCTTCAGAACCTTATCCATTTAAAGAAAAACACATCGATGAGCTTCAAGAATTACTTCCAAATACTTTAATTATATTAGTTAACGGAGAATTGTTTTCTTGGTACGGATCTCGGTTGCTGCTTGCACCAGCATATTTTCTAAAACTTTTGTATAAAATATAATCTTCAACCTTTATTTTCTTCTTACGTATAGTACTTTTTATTGTGAAAATAGAATTTTTATATATCCTACTTGTTATCGGAGTACTTTTTGCTTCACAACCGTCCCAAGCACAAAAAGTTGGGTTGGTGTTAAGTGGCGGAGCTGCAAGTGGCATAGCTCATGTTGGCGTAATTAAGGCCCTCGAAGAAAACGAAATTCCGATAGACTACATCACAGGTACCTCTATGGGTGCATTAATTGGTAGCATGTATGCTTCTGGATATTCAATAGAAGAAATTGAAGCTATGGTTACCTCTGAAAAGTTTATCAACATGTCTAAAGGTGAATATGATGATATATATAACTTCTACTTTAAGGAGGATCCTAAGGATGCTTCGTGGGTTAAACTAAAATTTTCCCCGGATACAATTTTGTCAACCTCACTTCCAACAAGTGTGATTTCACCAATTGCAACAGATTTTGAGCTCATGGAATTATTATCCGGACCAGCAGCAGCAGCGAGCTATAATTTCGACAGTTTGTTTATTCCTTTTAGGTGCGTGGCCTCTGACATTCAAAACAAAGAATCCGTTATATTTCGAGATGGACACTTGAGCCAAGCCGTAAGGGCATCAATGTCTTATCCTTTCTATCTAAGGCCCATCAAAATTCAAGGAAAAATTCTATTTGATGGTGGCTTGTACAATAATTTTCCTTCCGATATCATGCGAGACGACTTTAAACCTGATGTGGTAATTGGCTGCAACGTATCCTACAACTTCGCTCCGCCAGATGAAGAAGATGTTCTCTCTCAAATAAAAGCAATGCTAGTAACCCAAACTGATTATTCTATTCTGTGCGAAAAAGGGGTAATTATCGAGCCCCAAACTAATGCAGGCACGTTTGAATTTAGTAGAGCTGAAGAGTTAATTGAACTCGGTTATCAAAGTACGCTTGCAAAAATTGACGAAATAAAAGCAGTAATTACCCGCCGGATAACAAAAGACAATATCACAGCAAAAAGAGAAGCATTTGCAAAAAAACAACCCGCAATAATATTTGACCATATTAACATTGAGGGCGTAACCATTCGTCAAGCAAGGTATGTGAGAAGATCCTTAAGGGTAAACCAAAAATTTCCCCCTACGATAACAGATGTTAAGCCGTACTACTTTAAGATTTTTAATGACGACAAAATCAACTACATATACCCTACAGCTATATACGAACCTATGACAGGGTTTTATGATCTTAACTTAGAGGTGAAAAAGGAAAAAGACATTATTGTCAATTTTGGTGGTAATTTTTCGTCTAGGCCAATTAACACTGCCTTCATTGGCTTACAATATAATTACCTTGGAGGAACAGCCTTATCATTGAGCGGCAACACGTATTTCGGAAAGCTCTACAGCTCAGGACAAGGTAGGTTAAAATGGGACATTCCGATGAAAATTCCAGTGTATATGGAGTCCGCGTACACCTATAATAGTTGGGATTATTTTTCGAGTAGCAGCTTGTTTTTTGAAGATGTAAAACCATCTTTTTTAAAGCAAACAGAAAATTTTTGGAATATTAACATTGGTCTACCATTAAGTAACAACGGTAAGATAATGGGAGGTATCTCTTCAGGGTATTTAATTGATCAATATTACCAAACAAGAACATTCTTGCAAACAGACACGACAGACAGAACGGAGTTTGATTTTAACACGGCTTTCGTAATTATGGAAAGTGGCAGTTTGAATCGCAAGCAATATGCTAGTAAAGGCACCAAAACTATATTGACCATTCGAGGTGTTGAAGGCGAAGAATACGAAACTCCTGGTTCAACTTCTAACGAAAATAGAAATTATACAAAACTACATGAATGGTTGATGGTAAAACTTACCTATGAAAGCTATTACAAAGAGAAAGGAAATCTAAGATTAGGACTTTTCGCAGAAGGTGTGTATTCCTCGCAACAGCTTTTTAACAATTATACGTCTAGTCTGCTAAGGGCCCCTGCGTTCCAGCCCAACCCAGAAAGCAAAACATTGTTTTTAGAAAATTTCAGGGCCTATAATTATGCTGCAATAGGGCATAGATTTCTTTACAACTTTCGAGAAAACTTGGAACTCAGAGTGGCAGGATATATTTACCAACCTTATCGCGAACTTGAAAAATCACTGGACGGCTCAGTTAAGCTTGGAAACGAATTCGCATCGAGATACTCAATCGTAACCGCTGCATTAGTTTATAATACTCCAATTGGGCCGGCAGCTATCAACGTTAATTATTATCACAACCTCCCCTCTACTGATCAAATACCGAAAAATGGAATTAACAATGAATTACCAATTAGTTTCTTATTCCACTTTGGTTACATCATCTTTAATGATCGGGCATTAGAATAGTTGCAAGAGCACTAGCATGTAGATTATATGGCCCCCGTTAATATTATTCCTAGGATGTTAAAAAACTTATCCTGAAATACATAATACCAATAATTAACTAAATGAGAAAATGTAGATTACCCTAATAGCAACAAACCCTGCAGCGCTTAGGGAATTATTGCCTTATTAGTTGCTGTCTTAAGAGACAACAATAATCATCTTACCTCCGCAAAATAAATAAAGAAATTGGAGGCTTTATACTGTATCTACTTCTAAGCAATTCTAATTTTGCGGGCATCGCGGCCACTATTTCCTAACAAGCAGTTATGCCATACCTGTAGGACCACCGAAATTCATTGGAATTGCATTTCCTGCAACAGGCTCAATATCTTTGATTTGACCATGTAGTTGCTCAAACTTTACCACATTGTCTTGTAATGCTTTCATTAAACGCTTAGCGTGCTGAGGAGTAAGAAGCACCCTAGACTTAACCTTTGCTTTCGGTGTTCCAGGCATTACTCTAACAAAATCGATGACAAATTCCGAGTTAGAATGAGTAATAATAGCAAGATTAGAATAAGTACCCTCCGCAATTTCCTCAGTTAGTTCAATGTTTATTTGACCTGGTTTTAATTCTTGATTCTCGTCTGCCATGTTAGTTTTTGGTTTTTTATTTTTGGTTTAAAAGGAACGAAATGTTTATAAACAAAAAGCCCCTTGTTTGCACAAGGGGGCTTTAATATAGTTTTAAGATTCTATTTCGATCTGAACAGTTTCATCAACCGATTTTTTTAACGCCTCATACTCTTCTTTAGAGCCAACTACAATCTTCTCATATTCTCTCAAGCCAGTTCCTGCAGGTATTAAATGACCAACGATAACATTCTCTTTCAAACCAAGTAATGTGTCTTCTTTACCTTTTACAGCAGCTTCGTTCAATACTTTAGTCGTTTCCTGAAAAGATGCCGCAGATATAAAGCTATCTGTTTGAAGAGACGCTCTTGTAATACCTTGAAGTATTGAGTTTGAAGTCGTAGGCACTGCATCTCTTGCCTCTACCAATTTCATATCTTTGCGCTTCAACATGGAGTTTTCATCTCTAAGTTTACGTGCAGAAATAATCTGACCAGCTTTCAATGTTTCCGAGTCACCACCGTCTTCAACTACTTTCATGCCGAATATTCTATCATTCTCGTCCATGAAATCGCGTTTATTAACGATTTGTTTTTCTAAAAATTTAGAATCTCCAGCATCTTCTATAGTTACTTTTCTCATCATTTGTCTAACGACAACTTCAAAATGCTTATCATTAATTTTCACACCTTGTAAACGATATACCTCCTGAATTTCATTCACAATATATTCTTGCACCTTAGTAGGTCCTTTAATTGCAAGAATGTCAGATGGAGTAATTGCTCCCTCAGATAAAGCATCACCAGCCTTAACAAAATCGTTTTCCTGAACTAAGATGTGTTTAGATAACTTAACTAAGTACTTTTTGATTTCGCCAGTTCTAGCTTCAATAATAACTTCCCTGTTTCCTCGTTTAATTTTACCATAAGAAACTATACCGTCAACAGCTGTTACTACAGCCGGGTTAGACGGGTTACGCGCTTCAAAAAGCTCCGTTACCCTTGGTAAACCACCTGTAATATCACTTGTTCCACCCGCAGATCTAGGTATTTTAACTAAGATGTCCCCAGGTTTAACTTTGTCTCCTTCATTAACCGAAATGTGAGCACCCACTGGTATACTAAATGAACGAATTTCTTCTTTCTTATTCAATAACTTAATAGACGGATTCTTTTTCTTATCTCTAGAATCAATAATTACTTTTTCGGTAAAGCCAGTTTGTTCATCCGATTCTTCACGATAAGTAAGTCCTTCTTCAATAAATTCGAAATCCACAGCACCATCTATATCTGCAACAATTACAGCATTATATGGATCCCACTCACAAAGAACATCACCTTTCTTGACTTTAGCTCCATTCTTAGTAAATACCTCTGAACCATATGGTACGTTACCTGTCATTAAAACAACACCGGCATTTTTATCTATAACTCGAAGTTCAGCAGATCGACCTATAACGATCTTGTGTTTGTCACCATTGGAATCTGTTCTTTCAACCGTTTTTAAATCGTCAATTTCAACCGTTCCAGCAGCATTAACAATAATTTTAGATTCCGCAGCTATGTTAGATGCAGTACCTCCAACGTGGAAAGTACGTAACGTTAACTGAGTACCCGGTTCACCTATAGACTGAGCGGCAATTACACCTACAGCTTCACCTCTTTGAACCATTTTACCCGATGAAAGACTACGCCCGTAACATTTAGTACAAACTCCTCTTTTTAACTCGCAAGTAAGAACTGAACGAATTTCAATTTCCTCCATACCGCATGCTTCAATTGCTGCAGCAACTACTTCAGAAATTTCACCACCTGATTCAACAATAAGCTCTCCACTTTCTGGGTGATATGTATCATGAACAACAGTTCTACCAAGAATTCTGTCATATAAAGACTCTACGATATCTTCGTTTTTCTTCAACGGAGATGCCGTTAAGCCTCTTAATGTGCCACAATCCTCTGCATTGATAATTACATCTTGCGATACATCAACCAAACGTCTAGTTAAATAACCCGCATCTGCCGTTTTAAGAGCAGTATCCGCAAGCCCTTTACGAGCACCGTGAGTAGAAATAAAGTATTCTAGAATTGAAAGACCTTCTTTAAAGTTAGAAAGAATTGGATTTTCAATAATTGAACCGCCTTGAGCTCCAGACTTTTTCGGTTTAGCCATAAGACCCCTCATCCCTGATAGCTGACGGATTTGCTCTTTAGAGCCCCTTGCACCAGAGTCATACATCATGTATATTGAGTTGAATCCTTGGTTATCATTCTTTAATCGATCCATTAATGTATGAGTCAATTTAGAATTAGCATGCGTCCAAATATCAATAATTTGATTGTAACGCTCATTATTCGTAATAAGTCCCATGTTGTAATTAGACATTACCTCATCAACTTGAATTTGAGCATCTCCCAATAAAATCTCTTTTTCTGGTGGGATAATAATATCAGCAATATTGAAAGATAAACCTCCTTTAAATGCATAATAATATCCCATAGTTTTCATTTCATCCAAGAAATCAGCAGCTCCAGCGAGTCCAACAATTTTTACAACTTCTCCAATGATATCTCTAAGAGATTTCTTAGTCAAGATTTCATTAATAAAACCAACGGACTCAGGTACAATTTGATTAAATAGAACTCTACCAGCTGTGGTGTCAACAATTTCAGTTACTAACTCACCATTAGCATTCATTCTTTTTGCCTTAATCTTAATGTTAGCATGAAGATCAAGTTTACCATCATTCTTTGCGATTACAACTTCTTCATCAGAATAGAAAGTCATACCTTGACCTTTTATCTTATTTCCTTTTTCACTAACCCGTGATTTAGTCATGTAATACAATCCCAAAACCATATCCTGAGATGGCACCGCAATTGGAGCACCATTCGCAGGATTAAGAATATTATGAGAAGCCAACATCAATAATTGAGCTTCAAGAACTGCAGCAGGTCCTAATGGCAAGTGAACAGCCATCTGATCACCATCGAAATCCGCATTAAATGCAGAACATACCAATGGGTGCAACTGTATCGCTTTTCCTTCAATTAGTTTTGGTTGAAAAGCTTGAATACCTAACCTGTGGAGAGTTGGAGCTCTGTTTAAAAGAATTGGATGACCTTTTAATACATTCTCTAAGATATCCCACACAATTGGTTCCTTCTTGTCAACGATTTTCTTTGCGGATTTAACCGTTTTAACAACCCCTCTTTCAATCATCTTACGAATAATGAAAGGTTTAAACAATTCGGCAGCCATTCCTTTCGGAATTCCACATTCGTGTAATTTAAGGTTCGGGCCAACAACGATTACAGAACGTCCCGAATAATCAACACGTTTTCCAAGCAAGTTTTGACGAAAACGTCCTTGCTTACCCTTTAATGAATCGGAAAGAGATTTTAACGCTCTATTGGATTCTGTTTTTACAGCACTTGATTTTCTGGAATTATCAAATAAAGAATCAACAGCTTCTTGGAGCATGCGTTTCTCGTTTCTGAGGATAACTTCAGGAGCTTTTATCTCAATCAATCTTTTCAGGCGATTATTTCTAATAATAACTCTTCTATATAAGTCATTCAAATCAGACGTTGCAAAACGACCACCATCAAGTGGAACTAATGGCCTTAATTCTGGCGGTATAACCGGAACGACCTGCACAATCATCCACTCAGGCTTATTTACAATTCTAAGATTCGCCTCTCTAAAAGATTCAACAACTTGAAGTCTTTTTAGCGCTTCAGCTTTTCTTTGTTGAGATGTTTCTGTGTCGGCCTTACGACGCAACTCATATGACATAGTATCTAAGTCAAGTCGAGATAAAAGCAGTTTCAAAGCTTCTGCACCCATTCCTGAAATAAACTTATTTGGATCGCTATCATCAAGATATTGATTTTCTTTTGGAAGCCTATCTAAAGCATCTAAATATTCCTCTTCTGACAAAAAATCTAAATATTGCAAAGGTTCGCCTTCGTTATTAACAGCATTACCTGCTTGAATAACTACATACTTCTCATAATAAATGATAGCATCTAGTTTCTTACTAGGTAACCCCATTAAGTAACCAATTTTATTTGGTAGCGATTTAAAGTACCAAATATGCGCCACAGGAACAACCAACGCGATATGCCCCATTCTCTCTCTACGAACTTTCTTCTCTGTTACTTCGACACCACACCGGTCACAAATAATCCCTTTATATCGAATTCTCTTGTACTTACCACAATGACATTCCCAATCCTTAACAGGACCAAAAATTCTCTCACAAAACAAACCATCTCTCTCTGGTTTATAAGTTCTATAGTTAATTGTTTCCGGTTTAAGAACTTCACCACTTGACTGTTCTAATATCTGTTCTGGTGAAGCCAGACTAATAGTAATTTTATTGAAATCACTACTTGGTTTATTATCTTTTCTATAAGCCATGTTTTATCTTTTGAAATCGTTAAAATCTATTAATTAATCTAAACTAATGCTAAGTCCTAATCCACGTAATTCGTGAAGAAGTACGTTGAATGATTCTGGAATACCAGGTTTTGGCATTGGCTCACCTTTTACGATAGCCTCATAAGCCTTGGCTCGTCCAACAACATCATCTGACTTAACAGTGAGTATTTCTTGAAGGATATTTGCCGCACCGAATGCCTCAAGTGCCCACACTTCCATCTCACCAAAGCGTTGTCCACCAAATTGTGCTTTACCACCAAGAGGTTGCTGGGTAATTAATGAGTATGGCCCTATAGACCTTGCATGCATTTTGTCATCAACTAAGTGGTGTAGTTTAAGCATGTAAATTACACCAACTGTTGCTGGCTGATCAAACTTATCACCAGTTCCTCCGTCTGTAAGTTGTGTTCTGCCAAAAGTTGGAATTCCTGATTTTTCAACCCACCCTTCAATTTCCGCAACAGAAGCTCCATCAAAAATTGGAGTAGCAAATTTCACCCCTAACTCAATACCAGCCCAACCTAAAACAGTTTCATAAATCTGACCAAGGTTCATTCTAGATGGCACGCCAAGAGGATTAAGAACTATATCTACAGTAGATCCATCTTCTAAGAAGGGCATATCTTCTCTTCTAACAATTTTAGAAACTATACCTTTATTACCATGACGACCTGCCATTTTATCACCTACTTTCAACTTACGTTTTTGAGCGAGGTAAATTTTAGCCAACTTCACGATACCAATTGGCAACTCATCACCAACCATAATAGCAAACTTCTCACGTTTGTAGATTCCGATATAATCGTTCAATTTAACTTGGAAATTATGAATAATTTGTTTAATCAAACCATTACTCTTATCATCTGTTGTCCATTTGTATGGGTTGATTACTGTATAATCAACAGATTGAAGAGCTTTTTGAGTGAACTTCGTTCCCTTTTTAATAAGAACTTCCTTAAAATTATTTTTAACCCCTTGAGAAGTTTTTCCGTTAACTACAACATATAGTTTTTCAACCATGGCAGTCTTTAACGCTGCTTTTTCCTTATCGTGATCTGCATCAAGTTTTTCTAAAACAACTTTTTCAGCAGTTCTAGTTTTTCTATCCTTAATTGCCCTAGAAAATAATTTCTTATGCACAACAAAACCACTTCCTGATGGTGACACTTTAAGAGAAGCATCTTTAACATCTCCAGCTTTATCACCGAAAATAGCTCGCAATAATTTCTCTTCTGGAGTTGGATCAGTTTCTCCTTTAGGAGTAATTTTACCAATTAGAATATCGCCAGGTTTAACTTCTGTTCCAACTCTAATTAATCCGTTTTCATCGAGATTTTTTGTTGCTTCTTCACTTACGTTTGGAATGTCAGCTGTTAATTCTTCCGTTCCTCGTTTAGTATCTCTAACCTCAAGCGTATGCTCTGTAATATGCAGAGAAGTAAAAATATCATTTCTTACAACATCTTCGGAGATCACAATCGCATCCTCAAAATTATAGCCATTCCAAGGCATGAATGCAACTTTTAGATTTCTTCCTAAAGCTAATTCTCCTCCCTCAGTAGCATAGCCTTCGCTAAGTACTTGGCCATTTGTAACTTTCTCGCCTTTTTTAACGATTGGACGCAAGTTTATACATGTATTCTGGTTAGTTTTCGAGAATTTAGTTAATGGATAAGATATAAAATCATCACCGAAGCTCACTAATTTATCATCTTCACTTCTGTTATACTTAACAATAATTTCGTCCGCATCAACATAATGAATAACTCCTGTACCTTCGGCATTAATTAATACTCGAGAATCTCTTGCAACTGGTCCTTCAAGACCGGTACCAACAACTGGAGATTCTGCTCTCATTAATGGTGTTGCTTGACGCTGCATGTTTGATCCCATAAGAGCTCTGTTTGCATCATCATGCTCAAGGAAAGGTATCAAAGAAGCCGCTATTGAAGCAATTTGATTCGGTGCAACATCCATTAACGTAACATCCTCCGGACCAGTAATAGGAAAGTCACCTTCGAACCTAGCTTTAATCTTTTCTTTTGCAAAATCACCTGAATCACTTATTGGTGCATTAGCCTGAGCAATTGTTTGCTCATTTTCTTCTTCTGCACTTAAGTAAATTATATCATTATTCTTTAAGTTTACCTTACCCCCACTTACCTTACGATAAGGGGTTTCAATAAAGCCTAATTTATTCACTTTTGCGAAAACACAAAGTGAAGAAATCAATCCAATATTTGGACCTTCAGGCGTTTCAATAGTACAGAGACGACCGTAATGCGTATAGTGAACATCACGCACCTCGAAACCAGCTCTTTCTCTTGATAAACCGCCAGGCCCTAGAGCTGACAATCTACGTTTGTGAGTTACCTCAGAAAGTGGATTTGTTTGATCCATAAACTGTGATAATTGATTTGTTCCGAAGAAAGAATTAATTACCGCAGATAAAGTTTTTGCATTAATTAAATCGATTGGTGTAAACACCTCGTTATCTCTAACGTTCATCCTTTCGCGAATAGTTCTCGCCATTCTTGAAAGACCTACACCAAACTGATTATATAATTGCTCACCAACAGTTCTAACACGTCTATTACTTAAGTGATCAATATCATCAACATCTGTCTTAGAGTTTACTAACTCGATTAGATACTTGATAATACAAATGATATCTTCTTTTGTAAGAATTCTAATTTCGATGTCAATATTCAATTTCAATTTCTTGTTGATTCTAAAACGACCAACTTCTCCCAAATCATATCTCTTATCAGAGAAGAATAATTTATCGATGATACCACGTGCTGTTTCTATGTCTGGTGGCTCCGCGTTACGAAGAACTCTATAGATATGCTCTACCGCTTCAATCTCGGAATTCGAAGGGTCTTTTTGAAGTGTATTGTAAATAATTGAGTAATCTCCAGTGTTAACATCTTCTTTATGAAGAAGAATTGTTTTAGAACCAGAATCAGCAATTAAGTCTACGTGTTCTTTTTCAATAACAGTTTCACGATCTACGATAACTTCATTTCTTTCGATAGACACAACTTCACCCGTATCTTCATCAACGAAATCTTCGAACCATGATTTTAAAACTCTTGCGGCAAGTGTTCTCCCTACTACTTTTTTAATTCCAGCTTTAGATACTTTAATTTCATCAGCAAGACCAAATATTTCAAGAATATCTTTATCACTTTCGTAACCAATTGCTCTTAGTAAGGCAGTTACAGGTAATTTCTTTTTACGGTCGATGTATGCAAACATCACACCGTTAATGTCGGTAGCAAATTCAATCCAAGAACCTTTAAAAGGAATTACTCTTGCTGAATAAAGCTTAGTTCCATTGGCATGGAAGCTTTGCCCAAAAAATACTCCAGGAGAACGATGTAATTGTGATACGACAACACGCTCTGCGCCATTTACAATAAACGAACCCTTTGGAGTCATGTAAGGGATAGTCCCTAAATAAACATCTTGTACAATTGTTTCAAAATCTTCATGCTCAGGATCTGTACAATATAGCTTCAACTTAGCCTTTAATGGAACGCTATATGTTAAACCACGCTCGATACATTCTGCCATCCCATATCTAGGAGGGTCTACGAAATAATCAAGAAATTCTAATACGAAGTTGTTTCTGGAATCGGTAATTGGGAAATTCTCACTAAATACCTTAAAAAGCCCTTCGTCTTCTCTATTTTCAGGGGTTGTTTCCAATTGGAAAAAGTCCTGAAAAGACTTTACTTGTATATCCAAAAAGTCTGGAAAATCAAGTGGGTTTTTAACTGAAGTGAAACTTATTCTTTCTGATTTAATGCTAGTATCCATTTATTGGAAGATTAAGTTGAAAATTAAAATTATTAGTAAACTAAAAAGGGTTTAGACCCAAATAGGGTCTAAACCTTTTCTATAAATGTATTAAAGCGGGCTTACTTAAGCTCAACTTCAGCTCCTGCTTCTTCAAGTTGCTTTTTCAAAGCCTCTGCTTCGTCTTTAGCGATACCTTCTTTTACTGCTTTAGGAGCTCCGTCAACTAATCCCTTAGCTTCTTTAAGTCCAAGACCAGTAAGTTCTTTTACTAATTTAACAACTGCTAGTTTAGAACCACCTGCAGCAGTAAGAATTACATCAAACTCTGACTTTTCTTCTTCTGCACCTGCGTCACCGCCAGCACCAGGACCTGCTACTGCAACCGCTGCTGCAGCAGGCTCAATACCATGCTCGTCTTTTAATATTTCAGCTAATTCGTTAACTTCTTTTACTGTAAGGTTAACTAAATCTTCAGCGAACTTTTTTAAATCTGCCATTTTTATAAGTATTAAATTGTGTTTTTACTATTAAAATTAATTTATCTTTCTGATAAGGTTTTCACCAAGCCAGACAATGTATTCCCGCCTGATTGTAGGCCAGAAATCACATTTTTAGCTGGTGATTGAAGTAACATAATGATATCGCCAATCAACTCTTCTTTAGATTTCAGGTTAGCTAACGTATCTAAGTTTTCTTCACCAAGGTAAATAGATTCTTCAACGAAGGCTCCTTTTAACAATGGCTTATCATTTTTCTTTCTGAACTCTTTGATAAGTTTTGCTGGTGCATTTGCTACATCAGTAAACATAATAGAAGTATTGCCTTTCAAAGTACCGAACAATTCTTCATAATTTTTACCTTCAACACGCTCCATTGCCTTTTTAAGCAATGTATTTTTAACAACTTGCATGCTAACTTGTTTATTAAAACAAAGTCTTCTCAATTTAGATGAAGCTTCCGCGTCAAGAGCAGCAATATCAGTTAAATAGAACGTTTTTGCATCAGCTAGCTTTACCGCTAAACTATCGATGAATTCGTTTTTTTCTAATTTATTCATAATTATAAATTTTATAATGCCTCGGCTGATTAAGCTTCAATAGACTTAGGTTCAACTTTAACACTAGGACTCATCGTACTAGAAAAAGACACACTTCTCACATATGTACCTTTCGCCGATGAAGGTTTTAATTTAATTATGGTTTGTAACAGTTCACTTGCGTTTTCAGTCAGCTTTTGGACATCGAAAGATGCTTTTCCAATTACTGAGTGGATGATACCATATTTATCAACTTTAAAGTCAATTTTTCCGCCTTTAACATCCTTCACAGCTTTTCCTACTTCCATAGTTACTGTTCCAGTTTTCGGGTTAGGCATCAAACCTCTTGGTCCCAAAACGCGACCTAGAGCTCCTACTTTACCCATTGCGGAAGGCATTGTAATAATAACATCGACATCGGTCCATCCACCTTTTATTTTTTCGATGTATTCGTCTAATCCAACATAATCTGCTCCAGCTTCTTTAGCTTCGGCTTCTTTATCTGGAGTACATAATACCAATACTTTCACATTTTTACCCGTTCCGTGAGGAAGAGTACAGATTCCACGAACCATTTGATTCGCTTTTCTTGGGTCAACACCTAATTTAATCGCAACATCTACAGTTGCATCAAATTTAGTTGTTGTAATATCTTTAATTACTTGTGTAGCTTCAGCTACAGTATGTAATTTTTCTGTATCGTATTTAGCCAATACTGATTTTCTTGCTTTTGAAATTCCCATGATAAGTCCTCCGATTTAGCTTACAGGCTTTTTGCCTTTTACATTAACACCCATACTTCTAGCAGTACCAGCAACCATTTCCATTGCTGAAGATACTGTAAAAGCATTCAAATCTTGCATCTTGTCTTCTGCAATAATCTTAATCTGATCCCAAGTAATGTTTCCAACTTTAATACGATTAGATTCAGCAGATCCTGATTTCAGCTTAATAGCTTCTTTAATTTGGACAGCTGCAGGGGGAGTTTTGATAACAAACTCAAAAGACTTATCTGAAAAAACAGTGATAACAACTGGTAATACCTTACCTGCTTTGTCTTGCGTTCTGCCGTTAAACTGCTTGCAGAATTCCATAATATTTACCCCTTTTGCACCGAGTGCAGGACCGACTGGGGGAGAAGGGTTTGCAGCACCACCTCTTATTTGTAATTTTATAAGTCCTGAAATTTCCTTTGCCATTGTAAATGATTTAGTTCATGCGTTACGTTTAAACACCGTAACTCCTAATTAATAATTATTCTTTTTCGACTTCCATATAGCCCAACTCTACCGGAGTTTTACGTCCAAATATCTTTACGCTCACTTTTAATTTCTTTTTCTCTTTGTTAATCTCTTCTATTGTTCCGGAGAAGCTGTTGAATGGACCATTGATTACCTTAACAGTTTCACCAACAATATAAGGTATATTCACTTCTTCTTCAGTATCAGCGAGCTCATCAACTTTACCTAAAATTCTATTTACTTCAGATTGACGAAGAGGCATTGGCTCTCCTCTTTTTTCAGCACCTAAAAACCCAATTACATTAGTTACATTTCTTATTACATGAGGAACCTCTCCTACAAGTGCCGCCTCAATAAGAAT
>Ga0315326_10000608_pt1 | contig 17612 bp, 16 predicted proteins | sample M180m32315metaG_FD_203457 | JGI IMG/M metagenome (GOLD analysis project Ga0315326, IMG submission 203457) | Ammonia-oxidizing marine archaeal communities from Monterey Bay, California, United States - M1 80m 32315 | ecosystem: Environmental > Aquatic > Marine > Coastal | place: USA: California... | reverse complement strand
GTAATATTTATTATGAAGCCAAACATCCACAATATTCCTATACTACTTTTACTAATATTAAATTTTTTCATAATGCATTTTATTATAACAATACATATAAAGCTAAATTATTTTAATTGTTATTTTTTTAAATCATATTATTCTAATATTATGAAGGGGTAAGTTAATGAGTAGTTTAAATTTAAATAGATATGACAATGGTAAAAATTACTTAGTAATTGCCGTAGTCACTTCCACATTCATAACTCTTTTTTTACTTTTACTTGGAGTATGTGGATATAGGTACAATCTTTTTAGTGTAAGTTATTCTTTATTATTTTTAACTAAATATGCAGTCTATTGCTCTATTCTTGCTTCAGCATTATCTTTAATCTCTTTAGGTTATTCATTTAAGCTTTATAGGAAGTTTTTGAATATTATAACAAGCATTTTTATGCTAGCTATTAATTTAATTATTATTAGTTTTTTTTATTATCAAATATTAGATTTAAGAAGTAATCCTATGATTAATGATATTAGTACAGATTATCAAGATTTATTGCAATTCAAAGTACATACTAATCATAATATGCCGGGTGGAGAACATTATCTTATTCAAAAATTTGGTGGTTTTAAAATGCCATATTATGACTTAGAGCCATTGGTATTAAGCGGAATAACTAAAAAAGAAGTTTTTAACAGATCTTTGAAAACATTAAAAAGCATGGGATTAGAAATAACATATGAAAGTATGCAAGAAGGCATAATAGAGGCTATAGAAAAAAGTTTTTGGTATGGTTTTAAGGATGACATAATTATTCGTATAGAAGAGTTAATATCTAATGACATAATAATTAATGCAAGATCGGCCTCAAGAAATGGAAGAAGTGACTTTGGAAAAAATGGTCAGAGGATAGAAAGCTACTTTATTTTGATTGAACAAGGAGTAGGAGTTAATCACAACTAGTGCATATATATTCAATTATATCATCTTCATCAGCATCGAATTTTAGGCCAATCCATCTGCCATCTTCATCATAATTTATGTAATATTTTACCTTTCCGTCTACATACCAGGTATTATTGTCTACTTGATTAACCTTTATTTCTAATACTTCACCATTTAAAGTATTAAGCAGGTATTTACTTTTTATTTCATAAGGATGCCAATGATCAGAAGGAAATATATTATTACCTTCATGAATATTAATATTTTCTTCTTCATTTATAATTTCAATTCTATTTTCATCAATCCTTTTTACAATGATGGAATATTTGTTTCCATCATCATCAATATTAATAATATTTTCTAATAACTCATCATTTTTCCATTGTGAAGATGAAGAATATTCAAATATATAATCTAGGAATAAAAGGTATCTAGCTTTAATATATGCGCTAGAATTAACTTTATACCCATGACTAGTTTGAATAAATTCTACTTTATGCCAACCAACTTCTTTGCCATTTCTAATAATTATGAACTCTTGTTTTCCACTTTCATAAAGACAAAAAGGAAAGTTTTCGGAATTAATACAGGTATCATTAAAGCTAAATGCTTTGAAACTAAAAATTATTGCAAGTAATGTGTATATAAAAAATTTCATATTAATACTATACTTATTAATTATTATTATATTACCTTAGGTCTTATTATTGATTACCACGAATAGAAATTAAACGGAATAATTATTTTTATGTTTAAAAAATATTTAACATTAATTAGAATACATCATTGGGTAAAAAATTTACTAATATTCTTCCCTATATTATTAAGTTATAGTGAATTTTCAAATGTAAGTATTATAAATTCAATATATGTTTTTATTTCTTTTTGCTTAGTTTCTAGTGCTATTTATATTTTTAATGATATTCAAGATGTAAATTTAGATAAAAATAATATTAGAACTAAAGATAGACCTATTGTAAGCGGAGCCATATCTATAAAAACAGGCTATTTGTTATCTATATTATTTATATTTCTTTCATTCTTGTTATTAATTGTATTTGTTCCACAATGCTTAAAGTATATACTTCTATATATTATTATTAATATTCTATACTCTATTTATTTAAAGTATATAGTATTATTAGATGTGATTTCAGTTAGTTCAGGCTTTATAATTAGAATTCTTGCTGGAGGTGTTGCTGCAGATATTGTTCAATCTATATGGACATTGTTGATAGTTAGTTTTGCATCAATTACTTTAGCTTTAGGGAAGAGGTTAGGACAATTGGTCGTAAATGATAATTACTTGTCAGCTAAATGGAATCAAAAATTTCTGAAAGTAATATTAATCATTTCTTTATTATGTACGTTGATATTTTATGGACTTTTTTCTTTTGACTCAAATGTTGCTTTAAGGCATGGAAGTGATATTATTTGGATATCTTTTCCAGTTATTATGGCAATTTTTGCTAGATATTTATTTATAGCATGGAATGGCGTATATCTTGGAGATCCAATAGACTCAATTTTGAAAGATAAAATATTACAGGGTTTAGCTTTTATATGGAGTGTTATAATATTTTATGTCTTTATAATTTAATACTATTATTTTATATATAAGTTATTATTTTTATAGGGCGATTAACTCAGGGGTAGAGTGTCTCGGTGACATCGAGGAAGCCATTGGTTCAAATCCAATATCGCCCACCATTTATCAAAGGTTGACTATGAATAAACTTTTTTATATTTGTTTTAGTTTGGTAATTATATTTAACAGTTATTTAGCATATTCTTATGATGATAGTGATGTAGAATTTTTTTTAAAAAATGGTGAGTGTAATGCATGTGATTTAAGTAATTATAATTTTGAAAATAGTTATTTAGATCAGGTAATTATAACAAACTCTAATTTAACAAATACCAATTTTAATAATGCTAAAATGGCAAATTCTGAAATTAAAAATTCAGATTTTTCAAATTCAACGTTTATTAATACAGATATGCCAACAACAGAAATAGAAAATAGTATTTTTTTTAATGTAAATTTTGAAGAGGTTAATATGACTTCCTCTACTATTATTAATTCAAGTTTTGTAAAAGCTAATTTTAATTTAGGTAAAATGTACGGTGTTATTATAAAGTCCTCTATACTAGATGAAGCTTTAATTACTAATGCAAATATTCAAAAAGCTATATTAACTTCATCTTCATTTATTAAGACTAATTTTAGTAAATCATTATTATCATTATCATTAATGGACTCCACCAATTTATCTTTTTCAAATTTATCTCAAACCAAAGCTAGGGGAGTAAATTTTGCTAAATCAAATTTAGAGTATGCGGATCTATCTTATGCTTCATTTAGAAGGTCTATTTTTTTTAAAACAAATTTGAAAAATATAAAATACAAAGCGGCTAACTTTTATAAATCTGTTTTTACTAGTGCAGACTTAAGTACTGTTACGTCTGCAAATGTTCACTTTAAGAAGTCATTTCTATGCAAAACTATAATGAAAGATGTCATTATCAATAGAGATTGCAGAAATTAGTTTATAGATGAAGTAATATTATCTTCTATAAAACCTTCAATCTCCTTTTCACTAAATTCTATTTCTTTTAATATTTCGATACTATTTTCTCCTAAAAGGGGAGCTAATTGATTTCCATTTATAGGACTATTAGAATAAATAGGGGCTGGTCTTGGTGACCTTATATTTCCAAAGAACTCACTATCATGAAATTCTATTATTTTGTTTTCAATAATTTGTTCATTATTTAGTAGTTCTGTTCTACTTAAAATAGGAGCACTAGGAACTTCATTCTTATGTAACTTAAACAAAATATCCTCTGCATTATGTTTTTTTATTTCCTCAGCTATTAACACACGTCTTTCTGTTTTATTATCGAATCTAGCTCTTGGGGTATTAAACCTTGGATCATCCAGTAAGTCTATCCTATCAAAAGCTTCACACATACCTAACCATTCTTTATCTGTTACAGCACCGGCAGTGATATATTTACTATCTTTAGTTTTAAATACTAGATCTAACCCCATTTGTCCTGTGGATGGATCTCCTTCTTCTCCAACAAAAGATAATGATGCACTTCCTTCGGGCCATAAATATGCAACCATTACATCTAGCATGGCAAGTTTTATATGCTGGCCTGTTCCATATCTTTCTTTATAAAATAGTGCTGAGCTTATAGCTTGAGCTGCAGCCATTCCAGTTGTTTTATCTGGAATAATAGTTCTAACCATTTTAGGAAAATTTGTTGTTTGATCTCTTTGAATATCTGCTAGACCAGATAAAGCTTGAATAACTGGATCATATACTCTTTGATTTGAATATGGACCTTTTTCTCCAAAACCGCTAATGGAAGTATAAATAATTTCTTTATTTATGTTCATTACTTCTTCATAGCTAAGTCCCATCCTTTTCATTGTACCAGGCCTAAAATTTTGAACTAAAACATCAGCCTTAGCAATAAGCTTTTTAAGAATAGAGACACCTTTTGGATCTTTTAAATTTAGTGTTAGGGATCTTTTACTTCTATTTGCACATAAAAAAGATGTTGTCATGCCATTTTTTGATTTACCAACTTTTCTAGTTAGTTCTCCAGTTAATGGCTCAATTTTAATTACATCAGCACCTTGATCACCTAGCATCATTGTACATACAGGTCCAGAAATCATTGCAGTTAAGTCTATAACTGTAATACCTGATAAAGGACCTTTATTTTTCATATTCTTACTCGTCTTTATTTTGTCTGGTTAGCTAATATATACTTTTCTAGTGTTGGCTGTCCATAGCTTTCTATCATAGCGTTTATATATTTTTTCCTTGTTATTACTCTTTCATAATAATTATTAATTTTATCGCTTTTAATACCTAACTTATAAAGTTTAACTACTTGTAAACAACTCATAAACATAATATCTGCACAACTAGGTCTATCTCCTATTAACCAATTATCATTAGGTATATCTCTTTCACAGGCTGCTAACATCCTATTTACATGTTCTTTAGCAGTTTTAACAGCATTAGGAGCTTCCCCATACAAATTTGATAATCCTCCATTTTCTACTGATTGATGTCTTCTCATAATATAAACTCCTAGTGAATCTAATTCCATAGCACACATGTATGACCATTCATCAATTTTAGCTTTATCTTTTGCTGATGTAGGTACATAAAAATCTGAAGGAACTTCAAAATTTGTAACCACGTAGTTCATGGCTGCTACACTTTCACTTATCCCTATATCATTATGTCTAAAGAAAGGAATTTTACCTTTTGGATTCATTTGCAGATATTCTTCAGTCTGAGTTTCACCAGTTCTAGAACCTATTTTATAACTTTTATATTTTAAATTAAATTCTTCTAAAGCCCAATATATTCTGAAAGGTCTAAATGTTTTAAATCCCCAAATTTCTATAAGATTATTTTTCATAACTAGCCCCTCTTAAAATGCATATTTGAAGTCAAAAATTAACAATTGTACTTAGTTCTTAGTTATTGGATTATAATATTATATTTCTATATAATAATAAAATGTAATTAGTATAAAATTATTTAAATAATATTTATATTTTGAGTCTTTTTTAAGTCACTGGAAATTTTATTTTGGCGGATATGAATTATAAAAATTTAGGAATGTTCCTAATTATACTATTTGGATTTGTATTAAATGTAATAAGTATGCAAGTAGTAGGTTCTTCAATAAAGAACCTTCAAGGGGCCCTTAATATAGGTTTAGATAAAGTTTCATATGTAATGTCGGCATATCTTATGGCTGAAGTTGTAATTATTCCCTTTGCTGGTTGGCTCTCACGCTTACTATCAATAAGATTATTATTCCTTATTGCATTAAGTGGTTTTCTAATTGCATGCATTGGTGCAGCTTCTACTAGCAATTTTTATATAGTTGTCGCATTCAGAATAATGCAAGGATTTTTTGGAGGTGCTCTTATGCCTCTTATGTTTTCTTGTATATATATATTATTTACACCAAAGCAATTACCGTTTGCTTTATCTCTTACAGCAACAGTTGGTGTTTCATCAATAGCTTTTGGTCCTGCAATTGGTGGTTTTTTAACTGAGATGATAAGTTGGCAATGGATGTTTTTATATAACTTGCCTGTGGGTATAGTAATATTAATTTTGGCATACATCTTTGTTGATCTAAACGAACGAGAAACAGAATTAGCAAAACAAATTGATTATTATGGCATAATTTTACTAGCTTTGGGTCTTTTACTTTTATTAATTACTTTGCAAGAAGGAACAAGATTAGATTGGTTCAAATCTCATGAAATAAGAATTGCATCCATATTATCATTTACCTGTCTAATGCTATTTTTAATGAGGGAGTTTACTGCTAAGTCGCCAATAATAGATTTAAAAATTTTCTTGGACCGTAATTTTACTATTGGATGCATTAATGTCGTTGTATTTGGCGTTTCTATTTATGCTCCAATATTTTTGTTGCCAGTATTTTTAGGAGAAGTAAGAGGAATTGGGCCATGGGAAATAGGTTCTATGGTATCGGTCATGGGATTAGCATGGATGGCTACTGGTCCATTTGTAGGAGTTTTAATAAATATTTTAGGTGCGAGAATTTTAATTTTAATAGGATGTCTATTTATTATATATGGCACGTGGTTAATGGTAAATATTACATCTGAATTTGGCTTTGATGAGCTTTTCTGGCCTCAGGTTTTAAGAGGTATTGGTTCTCAATTGCTTTGGATAGGTAATCAATATATTGCTATGTTGTTTGTTAAAAAAGATGGTATTCAAAATGCTGCATCAATGTTTAATTTGATTTTAAGGCTAGGTGGAGCAGTATCTATATCTATTGCAAATATATTTTTAGAAAAATTAAGAGTGATGTATTATGGGGGAATTTCTAATTCTATTATAAATGGACCTCAAATAATAAATGGTTTCAAAAATAAAATGGATAGTTTATTTAATAGCTTACCAATGTTATCTAGTCTAGATCCTGAATACAGATCTCTTATGGCTATAGAAATGTTAGGTTTAAGAGAAGGGTTTATTATGGCAATAAATAATATAACTTTTTTTATAATGTGGTTCGGTTTTATTCCTATAATATTATTACCTTTTTGCAGAACTGTTAGTGGTAGGCCTACAGATACATTTTCTAAGTGATTTTAGCCTCTTCTAGCCATATAACCTTGTTCTGCATATGGTGCTCTTTCTCTTGCTTCTTTTTTAAATTTTGACCATGAATTGTAAATTCTTTTATTTATATCTCCTGCATTTGCTGTTTCAGCCACAACTTCATTACTTATATTAAACATTTCTTTATACACATCATTAGGGAAATTATTAATATTTACTCCTAAATTAATAAGCTTTTTTTGTGCAACATTATTAGCATATGTAAATTCTGATAACATCCTATTATTCTCTGATACACAGGCGTGCTCAATTATATTTTGTAAATGTTTTGGAAGTTTAGCATAAGCTGTTTTATTAACTATACATTCTGTATGTGTTCCTGGTTCATGAAAACCTGGCCCATAGTAATTATTAGCAACCTTATAAAATCCAAATGCTAGGTCATTCCATGGACCAACCCATTCTGTAGCATCAATTGCTCCAGATTCTAAAGCAGGCATAATTTCTCCTCCAGGTAAGGCGACGGCCGTGGCCCCCATCCTATTTATCACTTCTGCACCTAGACCAGGCATTCTCATTTTTAGTCCTTTGAAATCTTCTAAAGTATTAATTTTATTTTTAAACCATCCTCCCATTTGAACACCAGAGTTTCCACCTAAAAAACCTTTAACATTAAATTCTGCATATAACTCATCCCATAATTCTTGACCACCTCCATAGTGTATCCAAGCATTATGTTCTTGAGCTGTTAACCCTCCTGGTACAGCAGCAAAAAATGGAGTTGATTTATTTTTATTAATCCAATAATAACTTGCACCATGGCCCATATGAGCTGTTTCTTGTCTAACTGCATCGAATGTCTCAAATGCAGGAACTAACTCACCTGCAGCATATAATTTTACAGTTAATTGTCCCTCAGACATGTTTGTAATATTGTCTGCTATACGTTGAGCACCTGTACCTAGTCCAGGAAAATTCTTAGGCCAAGTAGTTACCATTTTCCACTCTATTTTTTCGTTTTTTATAGAAGCTACATTTTTATTATTATTAGGTTCATTAGAACAGGAAGCTACAGTTGCTAAAATTGTTCCTGCAGCGGCTGTTTTTAATAATTTTCTTCTATCCATTTTATACTCCTATTATATTTCATAAGCTTCAGATCTATCCCTCATATAACCATAATCGCTATATTTTTGGTATCTCATTGATTGATATAAAAAATCACTCCAGCTTTTATAAATTTTTTCATGTAATTCTCCAAGTGAGGCCGTTTCTTGTACGACTTCTTTAGATATAGCAAACATTTGTTTTATTACATCTTTTGGAAAAGGTCTTAAATCAACATTATGCTTTTTAGTTAAGACATCCAGTGATAACCCACTATTTGCAAAATATTCAGCTGGAGCTTCTAATGCTCCTGCGTGACAAGCATGCTTTACAATTGATTTTAAGTCTGTAGGCAAAGATTCATAGCTTTCTTTATTCATTATTAGCTCATTAGAAGTTCCTCCTTCATGAAAACCTGGGCCATAATAATATTTAGCTACTTTATAAAATCCTAAAGCTAAATCATTCCATGGGCCTACCCATTCTGCTGCATCTATTACCCCAGATTGAAGAGCTGGCATAATTTCTCCTGCTGGCATATTAACTGCAGTTCCTCCCATTCTATTTACTACTTCTGCTCCTAGACCAGGCATACGCATTTTTATACCTTGAAAATCTTCAAGTGAGTTGATTTCTTTTTGAAACCATCCTCCCATTTGAACTCCTGTATTACCACATAAAAATGACTTCACTCCAAATTCAGAATATAATTCATCCCATAATTGTTGACCACCTCCATAAATTATCCATGCAGCTTTTTCAGAGGCTGTCATTCCTCCAGGTACAGTACAAAAAAATGGAATTGCTTTATGTTTAGATATCCAATAATAAGGAGCAGCATGGCCACATTCAGCTGTGCCTTCTCTAACGGCATCAAATACTTCAAATGCCGGAACTAACTCGCCAGCAGCAAAATTCTTTATTTCCAGTCTGCCATTTGATGCTTCAGTAATTCTTTGTGCTAATTTTTGAGAATGCGTTCCACCTCCAGGAAAGTCTCGTGGCCAACATGTAATCATTTTCCATTGAATAATTTTTTTAGATATTGCAGCTGATTCTCCTGGTTTTTCTGGAGTACCCCCATTTACATTATCTTTACATGCTGTTAGAACTCCGGCCGCTGTTAACACTGAAGCACCAATAAGAATATCTCTTCTTTTATAAATTGTTTTATTTGTATTTTTTTTCATCATAATCCTCCCATTTAATTAATTTATAAAGTCTTTCCATTTATTATTTGTTAATTTTTCTAATCCTTTAAATTTACTTTTATAAGACATTTTAGAAGACTCCTTTATCCAATATCCAAGATATACATACTTAAGCTTCAATCTAATAGTTTCTTCAATGTGCCAGTCAATTATCCAGGAGCCCAAACTATTTTTAGATCTATCAGGAGTAAAGAATTTATAAATACCGCTTAATCCATCTTCAACTTTGTCTGTTAAACTTGCGGCTACTAATTTATTATTTTTATCTCTAAACTCATAAACACAAGTTTCAACAGGTGTATCTTCTATCATAGCTCTATACTCATTAAAGTTCATTTCAGCCATATCACTATCTAGGTGTCTATATTTTTGATACTCATAAAATAGGTCATATTGCTCTCTTGTAGCAATAGGAGGTCGCTCAGAGCATTCTATGTCTTTAGTCGCTTTTTTTGCTCTTTTCATTGATCTATTAGGAAAATATTTTGAAACATTAATTCTAACGGGTATACATGCATTACAGTCATTACAAGCTGGTCGATAGGCTGTTCTATGTGAGCGTCTGAAACCAGCAGTTGTGAGTACAAAATTTAATTTATTAGAATTTATGCCAGATATTTCTGTAATAATTTTTTTTTCATTTTTTTTAGGGAGATATGGACAAATTTGAGGAGAAGTCCCATAAAATATTTGTAAAGGTTTTTTTATATTGATTGTCATATATTTATTTTACAATAATTTTATTAATTAATATAGATTATAATACCATGGAGCAAATAAAGTAAAAGCAAGCCAACATATAATTGTTAAAGGAATTCCTCCTTTAATAAAATGTTTGAACTTATAATCTCCTGCAGCCATTACTAATAAATTAGTTTGATAGCCATATGGCGTAGCAAATGAACAATTAGCGGCTAATATTATAGTTATTACAAATGGAACTATATCTACATTCAAGCTTGTAGCTAATGAAATTCCTAATGGCATAAAAAGTGCAGCACTAGCATTATTAGTTAAAAAATTTGTCATTATAGAAACTGTTAGAAATAACATTGAAAGTATAACCGCAGGATTAGACTCAGGAAAATTATTTAGCATACTAAATGCGCCATATTCTGCAAGTCCTGTGGCTTGAATTGCATGACTTAAAGCAAGCATAGAAACTATCGTTAAAAAAACATGCCTATTTAGAGAATTTATTGCTCTTTCTGCACTGAGTACTCTTGAAGCTAACATCGCTGCCGCACCTATCATTGCTGCCGCAACACTAGGTATAATGCCAATGGCGATTGTTATTACAGTTAATAAAAAAATAGCAAGGGATCTTCTAGCAAATTTTTTTCTTGGTAAAAGAGATGAAGTATGATCAAGTAATAAAACCTCAGTATAGTCCTTTAAGTTTGCTATAGATTTTTTTGATCCTTGGATAAGTAGAACATCTCCAGCTTCTAGAACTATGTCCGTGATTTGTTCTCTATAAATTCGTGAATTTCTTTTAATACCTAAAACTATACAATTTGTTAGTCTTCTAAATCTAGAATCTTCTAAGTCTCTTCCTGCCATTCTAGAATCTGGCGATACAAGCACTTCAGCTAATATTTGCTCACCAGAATTTATGTTTTTTTCTTGTTCTCTAAAATTAAAAGGGTCTGTATCTGAAAGTGTGGGATGCAGTTGGTCTCCATACTTTATTAAAGCTGATTCAATTACTTTTCTATCTGCAGATACAACAATTATATCATCCTTTTGAATTTTTGTAGATTGATACGCTGATATGGAGTGTTCTCCTCTTTGTATCAATAGTATTTGCATTTCAGGAAGTGCATCAAATTTTCCACTTACTGACTCTTGACCTACTAAGTTACTTTTGGCATCAATTTCAATTTGTGCTATAAATTTTTTCTGATCATTCGATAATGAAGTTGAAGTTTTATTTCTTTTAGGCATAAGTTTAGGTAAAACAAATAATACAAAAATTAAACCAGGTATGGCTATAGCTAATCCGGGTATAGTTACACTAAAGAAGTTTATTCCATCTACTCCTAATTCCTTAGCGACTTCTGCACCTATAATATTCGTACTTGAACCAACTAGCGTAGTCATTCCGCCCAATATTCCAGCGTAACTAAGGGGAATTAAAGCTTTACTAATAGATAAGTTCATTTTTTCTGCAATTATAGATACTAAAGGTATAAATATTATAATAATAGGTGTGTTATTCATGACAGTTGAGAATAAGGCTACAATTAATAGTAATAAAATTAACATTGTGCTTTTGCTAGTTTGAAGATCACGGTTTAAATGCATTATATTATCAACAAATGTATTAAGTATACCTGTTGAGTAAACTCCTTGAGCTACTACTAATAATGCCATAACTGTTAATAAGCCATGATTAGAGAATCCTGCAATAAAATCATCAAAACTTATTCCATCTACTGGATAAATTTCGAAAATTAGAAACAGTAATCCTAAAACGGAAATAGAAACAGCATCAATTGGAAATTTTCTAGTTGAATAGCCAATAATAGCAAATATCATTAAAGATAAAGTTAATAGCATTTCAAATGTAAAAGTCATATTATTCCTTTATTTTAAATTCTTTTAAAAGTTTTGATCTATGTTCATCTAGTTTAGGAACTTTTTGTCTAGATTTTGGATCATTATGCAAACTCATTTTAATAGGATTGCCTGCAACATAGAAATTATTTAAGTTTTCATCTTTAATATTAACAACCATGTTTCTGGCTTTAATTTGTTCTGAGTTTACTGCTTGTTCAATATTATTTAAAGGGCCGATAGGTATATTTTCTTTTTCTAATACTTCTATCCAGAAGTTTGAAGGTTTAGTTACAAAAAGATTTTCTAGTTCTTGTTTTAGGTCAATGACATTCTCAACTCGCTTTGGGTTTGTTTTGAACCTTTCATCTTCAATTAATTTAGCTTTATTAATAGCCCTACACATTCTTTCAAACATAGCATTATTTCCGCAGGCCATTACAATATATCCATCTTTACATCTATAACATTCAAAAGGAGCTATTGCAGGGTGCCTAGATCCTCCAGGTGGAGGGCTTTCGCCTGTCGCAAAGTAACGGGCAATTGCATTTTCAAGTATTGCTATTTGGCAATCTAACATAGACACGTCTACCGCTTGCCCATTACCGTGTTTATTTTTGTCTATTAATGATGCTAATATTCCTATCGTTGTAAATAGTCCTGCTGTTATATCTCCTATAGATGTTCCAACTCTAACAGGTTCTTGTCCTTCATGACCTGTTACACTCATTAATCCCCCCATACCTTGAACTATCATGTCATAGGCTGGTTTAGTTGCCCAAGGACCTGTTTGCCCAAATCCACTACAGGAAGCATATATTAAATTAGGATACTTTTTGGCTAGTGATTTATACCCATAACCCAATTTATCCATAGTTCCGGGTTTATAATTTTCAAGCAAAATATCAGCATTTTTAATAAGTTTATTAAATATCAATTGATCTTTTTCAGACTTTAAATCTAATTTAATACTTTCTTTTTCTCTATTTAAAGATGCAAAATATGCAGATTGATTATTAATAAAAGGACTAAATTCTCTTGAATCATCTCCAAGCGGAGGTTCCACTTTTATAATTCTTGCTCCTAAATCTGAAAGTATCATTGATGCGTAAGGTCCAGCTAATACTCTTGTAAGGTCTATTACAATTAGTCCTTTTAAAGGGCCGTTTTTATGTTCTACATCCATGATTAATTACCTAATTTAAATTTATTACTATAGTATTCAAATATAGTTTTATACCAAATAGTACTTTTTAATTATAGGTAATTATATTATATTTAAAACTATGAGGTATTTTATTTTAATTTTTTTTCTTATAAGCAGTAAAGCTTTTTCTGACAATTTAGATACTAGTTTATCTTTACCATGTTTAGGTTGTCACGGCAAAAGTACAGATTTAACAATTCCAAGTTTATATGGATTGGATGAAGAGTATATTTATAATGCTCTAATGAATTATAAATTAGATAAAAGAAAAAATTATTTAATGCAAATAATATCTAAAGGATATAGTGGGCAGCAATTAAGGATATTATCTTATTATTTTTCTAAAGGATATAATGATAATGAATAGGCGTAATTTATTAAAAAGAATGAGAAATTTTAGCTTATTTTCATCTTTTCTGCCTTTTATGGATATTGCTGATTCCAATGCTAAAAGCGCTGGTAAGGTAGTTATTCTTGGAGCTGGTTGGGGCGGATTAAGTGCTGCTAAAACTATTAAAAAAATTAGTCCGGAAGTTGAAGTTATGATTATAGATTCAAATAAAAAATTTGTATCTTGTCCAATGTCTAATTGGGTAATAGGTCAGTTAAAAAATATAGATGATATTACTTTTAATTTTGATACTTTAAAGAATAATTATGGTATACAATTTATTCATGAAACTGCAATAAATATTGATCCAGATAAAAAAATAATAATTACAGATAAACAAAATATAATCTATGATAAACTAATTCTTTCTCCTGGAGTCCAACTAGACTATTCATCAATTGAAAATTGGAATGAAAAATATAGAGAGGATTTCCCTGCAGCTTGGAAAGCTGGCAAAGAAACTATATTGCTTTCTAAAAAAATAAAAAATCTCCAAAATGGTGGTGTAGTAGCTATCTCTATTCCTTTGGGACCATATAGATGTCCTCCTGGTCCATATGAAAGAGCTTCATTAATTGCGTCCTATTTAAAGAAAAATAAAAAGAATACAAAACTTATAATATTAGATTCTAATCAAAAGATTGTTTCAAAAGGCGGATTATTTAAAGAAGCTTGGGAAGATCTATATCCGGATATAATAGAATATAGACCCAACTCTGGTGTGGTAGGAGTAAATAAGTCTTCTTCAACATTTATTACAGATTTTGAGGATATTAAGTGTGATGTAGCTAACTTAATACCGTCCCAGAAGGCACCTGACTTTCTAAAAGAAGCAGGGCTTATAAATAAAGGAGCTAATTGGGCCGCAGTTAATTCTTATGATTTTAGCTCAACCATAGCAGATAATATATTTATTATAGGTGATTCTACTTCGCAATCAAATGTGGGAAGAGTCCCAAAATCTGGGTATGTTGCAAATTCAATGGGAAAAGTATGTGGTTTAGCTGTAGTTTCAGAATTATTTGATTTAGAGAAAGTGTCTCCTTCCTTAATTAATACATGTTATAGCTTAGTTTCTAATGAAGAGGGTATATCAGTTAGTGCTGTATATAATTACAACGAAGAAGATAAAAAAATTGAAAGTATTCCTGGCGCTTCTGGATTATCTCCAGCTAGATCTTCAATTATAAAGGAAAATGCTTGGGATTGGGCCACAAATATTTGGGAAGATATGCTTAGTTAAGTTTTTATTTTTATAGGTTTTCCTTTAGAGTCTATGCTTACATAGACAAATTTTCCCTCTGTAACCATTATGGCTTGATCTTTTCCAAGTATATTATTTTTTCTTGTCACCATTGTTGTAATATCAATTGTTATAGAAGTAGTTCCTGTCTTATTTACTTCTGTATAAAAACTTACAATATCTCCTACCATAATTGGTTTATGAAATCTCATTTTGTCAACAGCTACTGTAGTCACTCTTTTTTTAGTTATTTGACGGGCAAGCACACTTCCAGCCAAGTCCATTTGACTTAAAACCCATCCGCCAAATATATCTCCTGAGGGGTTTGTATCAGCAGGCATTGCTACAGCTCTTATTGAAGGAACTTTATTTAATAAATTAGTCATTAAATCTTACATTTAAATATATTTTATGAAATAGCAATTAAATTAATTTAAAAATTATTATATAATATATAAAAATGCATAATAATTAATCATAGTAATTTTTTATTGAGTAATAATTAAGCAATATATATATATATATATTAAAAATTACAATTTTATAGCGGTATAATAGTTGGCACGAAAATTGCTATATATATAAATGAAAGTTAATTTAATAAGACAGGAGTAAAAAATGAAAACTATACAAATGATAATAACTATTTTTACTATCACGATTGTTTCATCATTAAGTTTAGCAGCTGATACAATAAAAGTAGGCGTTCTTCACTCATTATCTGGGACAATGGCTATAAGTGAAACTACTTTAAAAGACACGGTTCTTATGATGATCGAAGAACAAAATAAAAAAGGAGGTTTGCTAGGTAAAAAATTAGAAGCTGTTGTTGTAGATCCAGCATCTGATTGGCCCTTATTTGCAGAGAAGACAAGAGAATTAATGGAAGTTCATAAAGTAGATGTTATATTTGGTTGTTGGACGTCAGTTTCAAGAAAGTCTGTGCTTCCGGTCATTGAAGAATTAAATGGTTTACTATTTTATCCTGTTCAATATGAAGGAGAAGAATCATCTAAAAATGTATTCTATACAGGAGCTGCTCCAAATCAACAAGCTATTCCAGCAGTTAATTATTTTATGAATGAATTAGGTGTAGAAAGATGGGTATTGGCAGGAACTGATTATGTATATCCTAGAACTACAAATAAGATTTTAAAAGAATATCTTATGAGTAAAGGTGTAGCAGAAAAAGATATAATGGTAAATTATACACCATTTGGTCATTCAGACTGGCAAACTATTGTTGCCGACATAAAAACTTTTGGATCATCAGGAAAGAAAACTGGAGTTATTTCCACTATTAATGGAGATGCAAATGTACCTTTCTATAAAGAATTAGGAAATGTTGGAATTGACGCAACAGATATTCCAGTAATTGCTTTCTCTGTAGGAGAAGAAGAATTAGCAGGCTTAGATACAGAACCATTAGTAGGGCATTTAGCAGCTTGGAATTATTTTATGAGCTCAGATTCAGAGGAAAATGATATTTTTATTTCTGCTTGGCATAAATTTACTGGTGATGATAATAGAGTAACCAATGACCCTATGGAAGCCACAGTAATAGGATTTAATATGTGGGCAAAAGCAGTTGAAATATCAGGTACAACTGATGTGGATACAGTTAGGCCTGCAATGTATGGATTAACTATACCAAATTTGACTGGTGGAATAGCTGTTATGAATACTAATCATCATTTAACAAAACCAGTTTTAATTGGAGAAATATTAGAGGATGGACAATTTGAAATTGTATATGAAACACCTGCTGGTGTAATTGGTGATGCTTGGACAGACTTTCTTACTGAATCAGCTAATTTAGTAGCAGATTGGACACCTCCTATTTCATGTGGAAATTACAATATCAAAACTGGTAAATGCTCAGGCCAGAATTATTAATTTTAATATTTTAAATTAATAATATATATAAACATGAAATTTTTTGTAAGGCTGCTAATATTTATATTAATATTATTTAGTGTAAGTAATAACGTTTACGCTGATAGTATTGATGAAATATTATCAGCTTTACAGAAATCAAATTTTTCTGAAAAAGAAAAACTTGTAGCTAAGCTAGGAGATATACAAACAAATAAATCTTTAAAAATTTTAAAATCTTTAGAAAAAGGAACTCTATATTATATTAAAAAATCAAAGATAACTGTATTTGCTAAAAAGGTAGATAAAAAATATGAATTAACAGATATAAACTCTGGTAAAAATATCGGTTTAATCAAAAAAAATAAAATAAAGAGAATAAGTTTAAATAATAAATTACGTAAATACACCAGAACTATAATTGCAAAATCTTCTTTACTTTCTGATAATAAAAATATGAGAATTGAAGCAGCAAAAACTATTTTTGATAGTAACGCAATAGAATTGCTTCCTTTAATAATTCAAACTTTAGAAAATGAAAAAAACAAAAATGTTATAAAAGAATTATTAAAAACTCAAGCTAGTTTATCATTGCTTTCTGATGATAAGGTATTAATAAATAAAAGTTTAGATTATTTAATGAAGACTACAGATCCAGAAATTATATCTGTGGTTAATCAATTTATAGAGAAATATAAAACTGAAGATTCATATAAAGAAGAAATTATCAAAGCAAGTAATCTATTAGATAAAATTAATAGTGATATAAAATTATATAAACTTATAGAAAATTTATTTTTTGGCTTAAGTTTGGGGTCTGTTTTATTTATTGCAGCTGTTGGATTAGCTATTACATTTGGCGTTATGGGTGTAATTAATTTAGCACATGGTGAAATGATAATGATTGGTGCTTATACCACTTATGTTACTCAGCTTATATTT
>Ga0315326_10000607_pt1 | contig 17618 bp, 19 predicted proteins | sample M180m32315metaG_FD_203457 | JGI IMG/M metagenome (GOLD analysis project Ga0315326, IMG submission 203457) | Ammonia-oxidizing marine archaeal communities from Monterey Bay, California, United States - M1 80m 32315 | ecosystem: Environmental > Aquatic > Marine > Coastal | place: USA: California... | reverse complement strand
TCTAACAATCTCTTCAATAATTTTTGTAGATGGTTTATGTTTTAACATTTTAAATAATTCAATTGCGAATTCTAAATGTAAACCTTCATCTCTACTTATGAGTTCGTTACTAAAACATAAACCTGGTAGTAATCCTCTCTTTTTTAACCAGAAGATAGCACAAAAGCTTCCGGAAAAGAATATACCCTCGACACATGCAAATGCAATTAATCGTTCGCCAAATGTTCGTTTCCGATCAAACCATTTCATGGCCCAGTTCGCTTTGTTTTCTATACACGGAATTGACTGTATAGCTTCAAAAAGTTGTTTCTTTTCCGATGAATTTCTTATATATTTATCAATAAGTTTGCTGTATGTTTCTCCGTGAACCATTTCGTTATGTTCTTGATATGCATAAAACGACCTTGCTTCAGTATATTGAACTTCACTGGCGAAGTTATCGTTTAAGTTTTCAAAAACTATACCGTCCGAACCTGCAAAAAAAGCAAGAATATATTTAATAAAATGTTGTTCGTTTTCACTTAATTTTATCCAATCATCCATATCTTTTGAGAAGTCAATTTCTTCGGCAGTCCAATTGGACATTTGGGCCTTTTTATACATAGCCCATAGGTTTTCGTGTTCAATTGGGAAAACTGTAAACCTATCTAAAGTTGGTAATAACATTGGTTCGGCATCCTCAAGGTAATCTTGAAAATCAAAATAATTTCCTATAAGTTCTGTATTCATTATAATTTGTGGATATGTGGAAACTGACATTCCACATCTTTTCTTTAATTCATCTTTATCAATAATTAATTTTTTGTATTCTAATTTGTATTCTTTACATAAATCTACTGCGAGATCGCAGTACTGACATCCTTCTTTTGATAATATCTCTACTCCCATGTGTGCTAATAACTGTAAATATTTTTGTCGTAAAACTTTAGATATGATTAATTTTTCAGATATACAGCCTGGGGAATTAATAAAAGTTTTAGTGAACTTAGAAGAAGATATTGAAGACGAAATGTATGCTAAAGTGAAAGAGAACCACGAAGATTATTTAGTGGTAGCTTATTATTCTGAAACGTCCATGACGTATAAGGGTGCAAGATTATACGAACTTGAAGATAAGGATGAACTTGTTCAGGCCGTTAATTTATCAGAGCATCACCAAGCGAGTGAATATTTTAAGAACGTAAAGGATAATTTATACTACATGATAGATGAAATAGACTCAGAAGAAGACAGTGAAATAATAGACGAATCTGATGACGATGGAAGTGATTTAGACGGGTTTATAGTTTCGGATACTGAAATTGATGGTGTTGTTATACCGCCATCTAATCATGTAATGATAGATAAAGAGTGGAGTGAATGGAATCCACGAAGTCCTGGTTCTTTGCGTTATAAACAAATGGTAGATAACATTGAATCAATAGCAAAAAATCAGGCGGATGAGTTAAATTTTTAACACCTAAGTTGGCGAAAACAACGTAAAAATTATTCTTTTTATTATAAATATGGAAGAACTGGCTGCTAATATATGGTCCCAGGTGGATCAAATACTAAAAAAACCAAATGTATCAAAGCCGGTAAATACAAATTTATGTAAACAATGTAAATGTGCTAAAATTATTACAAAAGAAGGATTACCAACGTGTCCAAATTGTGGATTAATAGATAATATTTATATAGACGATAATCCAGAATGGACGAGTGGTATTTCAGAAGATGGTAGAGTTAATGACCCTTCACGTTGTGGAAACCCTAACGCTAATCCGGAATTATTTTCAGATTCGTGGGGTAAAGGAACTATAATTACTACACAGAGATCTTCAAATTACGAAACTAAACGTATGGCTAAAATAAATTTTCATCAATCGATGAATCATAGAGATAGATCACTATTTCATGTTTATAAAGATATAGAAGAGTCATGTCATACACTACCCGATTCAGTTTTAAAAGATGCAAAAATGATGTATAAAAAATTTAGTGAGAAAAAACTAACGAGGGGTGCTGTTAGAACTGGTATAAAAGCAAATTGTGTTTTATTTGCGTGTAGAATGTCTAAAATACCTAGAACTACAAAGGAAATTTCAGAAATGTTTTCTGTACATTCGAAAGACGTGAGTAGAACAACACAACTTTTTAAAGAAACCTTACTTGGTAAAACTATAGATAGTTATACAACTTTACCTCACGATGTAATGAACAGATTACTTAATACTTTTGAAGTTTCTCGAGAAGAACGTTTGTCTTGTAATAAGTTGTGTTCAAAATTAGAAGATTGTTCACAACTCATGAGTAAAACACCTAATAGTGTTGCATCTGTTATTATTTTCACTGTTTTGAAAAAACGAGTATCCAAAAATGAAATTTGTGAAAAATGTTCAATTTCTATACCAACTATTAATAAAATTGAAAGTATTATAAAAAAACACTTAGAGGAATTAGACGTTTAATTTAATATAATGAGTACAGAAAATCCTATTCGATTATTTTTATCTACACCGTGTTATGGTGGTTTATGTTTAGAAAAATACATGATTGGTATAATTAAACTTCAACTAGAACTTATACGCTCAGGTATACAATTGATTTTAGATACGACTGAAAACGAAAGTTTAGTACATCGTGCTAGAAATGTTGCTGTTGGTAGGTTTATGCAAAAAACTGATTGTGATTATTTCATGTTTATTGATGCTGATGTTGATTTTGATCCGATGTCTGTTGTTCGTCTTGTTAAGTCTGGACACGAAGTTTCGGTGGCTATATATCCTAAAAAGGTTGTTATGTGGGATCAAGCTTATAACGCTGTTAAAAATAATGATAATCGCGATATGGCAATGCTTTCTTCGTCTTTAGTTGCAAATATTGGTGCAGAACGTAGAGATGTAAAAAATGGGTTTATTGAAGTATTAGATGGACCAACCGGATTTATGGTTATTACTCGTAAGGCTTTTGAAAAATTGCACGAAAAGTACAAGGATTTGGATTGTAAAAATGATCACCAAAATAGAGATTTCGATGATTATTGTGCGATATTCGATTGTATGATAGATCCAGACAATCGTAGATACTTATCAGAAGATTACGCTTTTTGTAGAAGATGGCAACAAATTGGTGGGAAGATATACGCAGATGTTCAAACTACTTTAGGGCACGTTGGCAATTTACCATTCACTGGATGTTTAGAAGATAGGCTTAAGGCTTAGGCTTTTATTATTATAAATGAAATTTGCAACTATTATAGTCACTCGAAGTAAATCGTGTTCCGTTAAAACGCTTCATACAATTCTTAGGTTTAATTTATTGTGTATGAAAAAGCGTGGTACGGAAAATGAAGTTGTTTTTGTAAACGATGATCCGTATGAAAAGTGTGAAATTATTCAAAAATATATAAAAACTCACGAACGTATATTTTTTATTGATTTTGGTATAGCTGTAGATGATTTAACATTAGAAAAGTGTTTTGATAAACATGAAGGTATTGGGTGTGTAGTTTTTCCTGCGGTTGTTGAAGGAATTGATTGGGGTATGTTTAAGGATAAGGTTAATAAAAATTCTAAAGAACCACGCGAACAGATGGGTCTTAATTTTGATACAGAAGTAGGTAATAAAGTTTCAGATGGTATGTATAATGTTTTAAAAACATCTTCAAAATGTTGGGTACTTATGTCTAAAAATGTATCAAAGCATGTAAAGGATAAAAAGTATGGTGTGTGTAAAGTCTATCCTCGGATGGATGTTATGTTTTCAAAATTTAAGGAGGCAGGTGTTAAAATCCATGCGTATACAAAAGCTAAGTTGACTATGACATATTCTCATGAATGTATAAGTAATATTTTAAACGCAACTGGTGTTAAAAGTAATTAAAGATTAAAATAAAAATATAGAACAGAATGAACCGCGTGTTTGTAAAGAAGGATGATCCTCTTTACAAATATACGATTAACTTTATGGAGGAATCATGGGGTACAAAGGGTAAAGGTATATTTCCAGGTTGTCAACCCATATCTATAGAACGAGAACATTTTGGTATTTTGGAAAAAAATAATTATGTTGTTTGTGAGAAGACGGATGGTACACGATATATGATGATCGCCATACAATTTGGAATGCAGAAAGTGTGTGTTTTTATAAACAGAGCCTTGGAAATGTTTGTAGCACCTTTAAATTTTAGAATGGCTGTATTTAAGGGTACTATACTTGAAGGTGAATTGTATAATAACGAATTCATGATATATGATTGTTTAATGACATGTGGTGAAGTTGTTGGTAATCAAGGTTTTTTGGAACGTTTGGATCATTGTGAAAAAACAGTTAAAAAAGCAATGGTTTTAAAAACGGATTCTATTACATTGAAAGTAAAAACATTTCATTTACATAGAGATTTTAAAGAGTTTATGGACAAATACCTTCCTAAAGTAAAACAAGAAATTGATGGTCTTATTTTTACACCTATAGATCAACCTATTCGTATAGGTACTCATAATACCATGTTTAAATGGAAACCAAGAAATAAAAATACTATCGATTTTCTTGTTAAAAAGGGTCCAACCGCAGAAACACCTGGGTGTGTACCTGGTGCACATGTATGGAGATTATATATACAAGATAGGGGAAAGCATATATTTGAATCATCTATACCCGTTGAAAAAATGAGTGATTATAAATGGTTGAAAATTGGTGATATTGTTGAATGTATGTATGTGAATTGGGAAAATGGACCAGTTTGGTGGAAACCTATTAAGAAACGAAGTGATAAAACATTTCCTAATAGTAGGAGAACGTTTTATAGAACACTCGTAAACATAAAAGAGAATATTATCATGAAGGAGTTTTTAGACTGTACACCAGTATAAAATGATTATCTTCTGTAGGAAATTGTTTTAATTTACCTAACTTATCGTCGTCTTGTATTATCCAATCATCACCTAGTTTTGTTGTAGACATGTAATGACCACCGTATTGTATACCTTTATGAATTATAGTAGATCTTAACTCGTAAATATTATTATTTATGTTTATTTTTTCGTCAATTTTCACATAACTTTTTTTATCGAATGAAACTAATAATATTTTTGGATACCTTGAAAATATATTTCGTGTTGTTGCAACATTATGTTTTTTATCGTTATTATCAATGTAATCTTCTAAAGTGTTCCATTTTTGACTTTCCGTTATCATTATATTTAAATCTTTTACATTTTGTTTTACGTTTAATATATGGATGCAAAAAGGTATTTTTATTGTATTTTTACCTACTGGTGATATAGTTATTTGTGTAATTTCTCCGTATACAAGTTCTTTAATGTAAGGGTAACTTTTTTCGAGAATGTCTATTATACAAAAAAGTGCATCTTGAGAATCGTGTGGATATCCAATTGTGAATCTTGGAAAAATTTTAATAAATTCTTCTAGTATTGGTTTTATTGTAAAAGCTTTTGAGTCTTGAGTCTTGAAATATATATGAACAAGTTGTTCGTATGCACTTGTAAATTTACACTCACCAGTATATTTATTATCTAATATATGTGATGATATTTCGTGTATATGTAGCATTATTTGCATAGCAGAATTAAAATAACACGTGTTACCTATATTTATAAATCCGTGCATATAAAAAAAGGTGATAAAAAAGGCTTAAGAAGAAGACGCGATAATTAAAATGTAAAAAACAAAATGAACGTTCACGCTATTTGTGATTCTATAAAACCTTTAGTAGATAAGTACAAAGATGAAGAATACATTGAGATGGAATTGAGACTTGGTAAATACAATGGTACATTTTTTGATACAAATGTGGGTAAAGATACATTTGATAAATATTTGGCTGGTTTATACAAGTATACTGGTTGGGAAAGTATAAATGCTGCTACTACAGAAGTTTATCATCGTGCAGAAGATAAAACACGTTTAACTATCGATGATAAATCTGGGGAAGAAACTTTTATTAAGAAAGAGCGTGTTCGTGTAGAGGATTTTAAACAAGTTGAAAATGCTCCTTTTGATATAAGATTTGGTATATCAAGAGAAACACCCATTGAAGACAATGGAAATTCTACTTTTGATAGTAAGAAAGTTCGGCATAGAACATCCTTTATTAGAAAGAACTTATCTATAGATATGACAGTTTCTACAGGTACGGTGGATGATATGGATGCAGAAGAATCTACCGTGTTTCAAGTAGAATTTGAAATTATTGATCCGAGAAAGGTAAACGATAATGATACATTATTTAATATTACTCACAAAGTGAAGGATTTTTTTAATATGTTGGATAGTTATATATGTTAGCTTGGTTATTAATATTGTGCATTGTATTCATGTTCATATACACTGATATTGATATAACTGGTGATCGTGTTATTATTTCAGGATATAAATCAAAATATTTTTATGTTTCACAAGGTCAATCTAAAAAAATGTTTGAGAAAATGAAAAAAGATAAAATGACGGAAGAATCATTGAAAGAATTTGTTATAATGGAAGATAGATTTTTATCTTTAGAAGTAAAGTCTGTGTGTTCTCAAGTTTCTAGAAAATTGGAAGCTTTTGCACTTTCGGGTCAAATAAAGAATCAATTCTTGGGTTATGATTTTTCATATCACGCGAAACATTTAAAGCAGATATCTGAACCAGACAAACTTATAAATCGAAGTATAAAATGTTCATAAAATAAAACATTAATCTTCTATGTTTATTAGAATTCATTTTGTTAAAATTATCAAATACATGCATCATTAGTCCGATATCATCGTACTCACGATGTTCTTCTAAATATTTTCTGGGATCTTCGCTAACATGAAAATTTTCCGTGTAAGCGTATTCCAATTCTAATTTACCTATAGTATGTTTTTTTCTTTCCAATTGTATGTAATCGATTAAAGTAAAATATATACCATCTATAACACTTGACAAAATATAATTATTATTATTGTATTCTAATTCGTCTATTACAATACCGTTTGTATTTTGTCGCATGCGATTTAGTAATAAAAACCTCGGGTTTTCCATTATTTAATTATTTTCTTTTATTCTTTAACGTGTTTTTATATTTTTTTTCGAAATTGGCGTATATTTCATTAAGTAATTTTTTATTGGATTTCGAACGGGACGCTGATTTAGAGTTCGAGTTTGAGTTCGAGTTTGAGTTCGAGTTCGAGTTCGAGTTAAATTTTAAACGTCGCGCGACGTTATTTTTTTGTTTTACGGGTGATTTTTTCTTTATGGGTGCTCTTTTAATAACTCTTGGTTTTCTAGGTACCTTTGGTTTTGGTGGTACTACTCGTTTTTTATTTAATGCGAGTGGTGGTTGTCCTCGTAGTTCTCTTCCTATCTTTATAAAATCTATTATTCTTTTACTATTAAGATTGGGTGTCTTTGGTAACGACATTGCAAAATTAACGATTCTGTTTACTTCGTTTTTACCAAATTTACCGTAAATCTTATTAGCTTCTTTCTGGAGTAAAAGTTTCTTTAATTCCTGTTGTTTATCGAATTTCCAATTCTTTACCATATTCCTTTTAATTTTGTCTGCAGCCATTTTTTTAATAATTCCATTACTCGATACCGATTGCTTTTTATTTTCCATATTGTTTAATTTTTTCTTAACTTCTTGTACATCTTTATTAATATTCATAACATTTCTATATTTATTCAACCATCTTTTACCGTAAAGTTTTATTAAATCATTTTTTATGCTTTCTTGGTTAAGTTTTCTTTTTTTATTGATTGGTATTCTCTTATTTTTTCTTTCTCTATTTTTCAACACCTTTTCCATTTCTTTAGCGAGTGTGTTTGGTGTGTTTGGTGTATTCTTTCTGTTTTGAAGTTTTTGACACAATACTTTAACGGTATCTGTATCTTTTATAGATATACCTTTAGATATCGCTATTGCGATGAGTTGATCCTTTTTCATTTCTCTACATAATTTGTTGTCAATTTTATATTTAGAATTTCCTTTTTCAATTTTGTCTAATGCCTTGCATATATCTTCTTTTTTGCTTTTATTTTTTACGTCAACAACGCCTAATTTTTTTGCAACTTCAAGTAAAACTGGTTTAGTAAGACGTTCGCATTTACGACCACCTATTTTCATTGTACCATCTTTATCGTATGTGATACTTGTATTTTTTTGTATTTTTGTAGTTTTCTTCGATGGTTTTCTTTTTGGTATTTTAAAGCAACAGTCATATCCTTGTGGATTTTTTCTAGATTCAAAACCTTCTTTACACGGTGGTCTTCTAGGTTTTGGACACGTCGATGCTTTTAATTTTTCTTTTCTAGTTAATAAAGGTTTTGCGTTAACATTTTTATTCACAAAACCCATCGTGTATCCTAATTCGTGTAATTTTTCAACGAGTTCAATACCTGTTGAATATGCCTTTTCGAGGTTGTCTGGATTATTTTCACCTTGTAATTGTACTATACCTGCACCCAATTGTCCTGATTTGGATGATAGTATGTAACTGTGGTCTTTATACGTAATATAAAGAAATGGTGATGATTCTGGTAAATAATCAACAACTGTTTTTAGTGGATTTTCTTGAGCTATTCTAGTTAAATTAAAATTTGCATTTGTTGCGAATTGGCCACCAATATTATTGTATTTGATTTCGTTATATAAAAATACTTCTTTTTTTGTGTATGTATCTATGATATATTTACGTAAGGATTCGGGTTGTTTTTTTAAATTTTTAGACCCTAAAAATCCACCAGAAAAACGTATTTTACCATTTTTATACACATTAAAACTAAAATTTTTTCTTTCTAGACCATCTGTCATGTATCCGGAAAGTTGTACAGAAAAGAAATTTTTGTTTAAATTTCCTCTTATACCAAAATTACTTGTATGTATAGCACCTACTTGGAAACGACCATAAATACCTCTTATTTCATTAAGGTCTATGGTTAAACCGGGTGCTATTTGTGCATGTCCTTTTGGTTTTTGTTTTAATATATATAACAAATCAACGCTACTTTCACTTTTATCGTTAAAATCTTTATTAACTAGAACGTTATATAAACCGGGTTTAAATCGACCTATTCGAAGTTCTCTAAAAGTAGAACGCGCTTGTACAACTGGTTGTGCAGCACCTACTATTTGGGAAGTTGAGTTGGATCTGTGAACCTGTATATTTGAATTTCTAAGGAACTGTTTTGGATCCATGCTTATTGTATACTGAGATTTTCTTCTATATTTATCCGTGTTCTGGATCATCATCTTCTTTTATGTCTACACCAAATACGAAGTCTTCGTGTATACGTTCCTTTGATTCGTCTCTGTATTGTGTCGGTGCAGATACACGTCTAACCTCTATATCCCTACTACTGAAAGGTCCAATATAAAAATCTGAATTAAATCTTGGGCGCCCAAGATTGTTTGCGTTGCAGTATCTATTGAAACGTTCCTTGAAAATTTTCATCGGACATTTCACGCTATTATGGTTTCCTAATATAATTACGTCTGATTCCAAGTAGTGTTCGAGGGGGTTAGTTATAGTCGCAATTTGTTTTCTAATAGATACGAAGTATTTTGGGATGACATTCCATATATCTTCACCTCTATATTTTTGCGCATATTCCAAGTATCCACGTAAACATTTTTGTAAAATAGCTGGTAGTTCTTTTTCTAATTTTATGTCTAACATAGGATCGGTATCCTTTTCCTTGATTTGTTTCTTAAAGTTCCAAGTCATCAAACGCCTGATGATACTTCCGGAATTATCTCGCCATGTAGGTACTTCGTTTCCTCCTAATATACCAGGAATACTCCATTTCAAACTTTTAGGTTTTTCACCTTTAATTGCAATGGAAACGTCTTCACCTGAAACAATGGATTGAAATTCGGCCTGTTCGAGTTGTAAATCTCCCTTGATTTCTGGTGCGATAAACATTAAACCATCATAGATTCCCATTAATCCGAATTTCTTTTCGATATTATTTGATAATGTTCTAACGTCTTGACCTTCATAAAATTTACTAAATACATTAGTAATAAGTGTTGATTTACCAGATCTCGCGATACCTTTTAAAAATGGTATAATTTGCCATTTGTCTAAACCTTCTTCGTTTAAGTCAAAGCATAGTCTACCACCCATAATGTACATCCATTTACACACGTCTTCTTCGAATTCTTGTGCGTTAAGAACTTTATCGAAGTACGGTGTTGGTATATCCCACCAGTCTTCGAGGCTACTATAATCTACGTAATCTAAATCGAAGTATTTACAACTTACTTCACGTGGGTCAAGATTAATAGCTTCTGATGAATCGTATGGATAAAACGCGGATACCCATGTACTTGTTAAACCACACCAATGTTTTCCGTTTAATAGACCGTTATTAAAAGACCAAAGATGTCTATTCTTTTTTATTTCTGGGAATTGTGCATCTTGGCAATCGCCTAGTAATTTGATTAATTGTTGTATCATAGACGTACCTTGTGCAGTCATTTTGTCCCATAATTCGAATCGTGATTCTTTTGGAAAAGATTTAAAAACATGATCTTTTATAGTTTCAACCTGTTTCCATGCACGTGTATCGTAATTACCAACAGGTGTCTTGATTTGTGTACACACGTAACCCTTGTACCTTCTTATATTTTTTTCAAATAGTTCCTTTAAAAAAGTAATAAGAACCGTTTGAAACGGTGTTCTTTCCTCAAAATTTGGCATAGAAAACCTAAAAATACTTGGATCCGTACTTACAGATAGATCTTCTGCAGTGGGTGGATTGTTTACTCTATCATATATACGCGCGTATCTAAAACAGAATTGCCAGGCGTCTTCAATTTGACTTAAAATCCTGTTTAAACGAGTCGAGTATGTCACATCATTATCACTATCTTCAAAATTGAGTACATTCAATACTTGACACCTGTTGTATGCAGAACTTAAACACGATACATGTGTTTGGAAATACGTATTCATAACACCGATATTCCAGTTGGCTTCTGACTGTTTAGCAAATTCTCTTGTATTTTTATCAAAAAAGTGTAAATACGCAAGTTGGAGGGGTATTGGTATATTTTCTTGTGGCTCCTGATCACCATATACATTCCATATATATTCCTGCTTGCGTATATAATCACCAATATCATCAATACCAAGATTATTGATGATTTGGTTATACTGAATTACTTTACTTTCCGCGAGATTGTAGTCTTCGCTGATTATGAAAATTTCATTGGAATTAGTATTCATATCTTATAAATATTACCTGTTATTTTTCTAAGTCTGTTTTTTTATTTTTGAAGTTGAGCTAACATTTTAATCATGATCTTGTTTTGCATTTCAAGTTGTCTTGAAATATTTATCAGGGCAGAACATACGGTTTCACCTTCTTCTGTTGTGAGTACTGATGTCAGTAGACCCCCCATATCAATAAATGGTTCTTCATAATCATCTTCGTCGTCTGATATATTTATACTTCCTATATCATCTAAATCAACACCTTCGTTATCGAATAAAGAACTATTATCTTCGATATCTTCAGATGAAATTTCAGATTCGATATATTCAGAATCGTTTTCTGGATCTTTTTCCAAAAAAGTTTCTTCTAATTTTGGTGTTTCGGGTTCGGTGTGAGTAGACATTTATATACACCAGGAAAAATCAAACTGTGTTTTTTCGCATCCATCGTCCGAAAAAAAAATCTCAGTGTATAGTACAAACAAACTAAAAATGGCCGGTGGTCTCATGCAACTCGTCGCCTATGGCGCCCAAGATGTCTACTTGACTGGTAACCCAAAAGTCACTTTCTTCCAGGCGGTTTACAAACGCCACACCAACTTTGCGATGGAAAACATCGAACAAACCGTCAACGGTACCCCAGGTAACTCTGGTCGCGTTTCGGTTACTGTCGCCAGAAACGGTGATTTGATCGCTGACATGTACATTGAAATGAAGGCGCCAGCGTCTTCCAAGCTCGGCACGCACGATGCGTGGATGGCGGAGCGTGCTATCAAGGATGTTGAATTGTCCATCGGTGGTCAAAGAATCGACAAGCACTACCAAAAGTGGTGGAGATTGTACTCTGAATTGTACTTGACTGCCGAAGGTAAGCTCAACTACGGTAAGATGACTTCCTCCACGACGACTGATGGTGCCCTTTACTTGCCACTCATCTTCTTCTTCAACCGCAACCCAGGATTGGCGTTGCCATTGATTGCCTTGCAATACCACGAAGTGAGATTGGACATTGACTTGTCCTCTGACTTTACGGACTTCGTTGATACGTCCAAGACTTTCAAGGTCTGGGGCAACTACGTCTACCTTGACACCGAAGAGCGCAGACGATTCGCGCAAAAGGGTCACGAATACCTCATCGAGCAAGTGCAACACACTGGTTCCGATTCGATCACTGTTGGCTCCCAAAAGCAAATCAGATTGTCGTACAACCACCCAGTCAAGGAATTGGTCTGGTGTACTGATGTCGACAGCTCCAACTTGTGGAACTTTACTTCGGGTGAACCATTGGCTTTGTCCTCTAACCTTATCGGTCTCGCCGGGGTCTCTAACGTCGCTGTTTCGCCAAACGCGCTCGGTTCGCCAATCGCTCTCGCCGATGAGAATACCAAATTCTCCGAAGACACTGCCGGTCCACTCGACACGTTCAAGTTGGTCCTCAACGGTCAAGACAGATTCAAGGAACAAGGCGGTAAGTACTTTAACGCTGTCCAACCATACAACCATCACTCTGGTTCCCCATTGCCAGGTATCTACTCGTACTCCTTTGCCCTCAAGCCAGAAGAGCATCAACCAACTGGTACTTGCAACTTCTCCAGAATCGATAACGCGCAAGTTGCGATCAAGACGAAGGCTGGTTCCGAGAAGAACACTCTCCACATGTTCGCGGTCAACTACAACGTCCTCAGAATCCAATCCGGTATGGGCGGTCTCGCGTTCTCCAACTAAGCATATCTTAGTTTACTGATTTAGTAAAAAAATAAAATTTAAAAAATAAATAAAATTTAGATTTTAAAATTTAGAACAAATTTTAAAGTTTAACACCCAAAACTCGACGCAGTTTTTGCATAATTTTGTGATCTGGAATAGCTTTACCTGATTCGTATGAAGAAATGATATCTGTTGATACGTTTATGAGATTTGAAAGTTCTTTTTGTGTATATTTTTTTGCAACGCGTGCTCTTTGGATAGTCAATGCCGTTTCTTTACTAATTTTCTTATGTGTACCACCTAGTACGGCTTCATCAAGTTTTTGATCGGGTGTTTTACCAGAATACTGATTTCTTTTAGGTAATTTGATTTCTTGACCCATAAATTTAACATATTTTTCCTTTTCGTGTTCTTTCTTTATTGTTTTTCCGTGTATAGTAATTTCGTCCCAATCTTGGTGAAACATTATTATATTATAATACACTTAAAATTTTAAGTATAACTTAGGTTAATGGGAGGTGTTTATATATTTTTATTAGTTTTGGGAACTATTTGGTGTGTGTATTATTTATTAGAACCAGTTTCTACGTGTTATTATAAGTGTTTCCCACGAAAACGAGAACAAATAATAGAAGTATAAAGTTTAAAACATATGTATACTATAAATGATAGACGTATATACGGATGGGAGTTGTTTAGGTAACCCTGGTCCTGGTGGCTGGGCATACCTTATAATTGGAACACTTTCGACTGTCGTCCATAAAATAGAAAATAGCGGTGGTATGGATATTACGACGAATAATGTTATGGAAATGATAGCAGTTATAAAAGCCATGGAAAAATGTATAGAATTGGGAATTAAATATATTCGCATGTATACTGATAGTAATTATGTACGTATGGGTTTGACGGAATGGTCTAAGAATTGGGAACGTAACGGTTGGAAAACTGTGTCAGGCGGTGATGTAAAGAATAAAGATGAGTGGATAAAACTGATTGAATTAATGCGTAAATTTGAAATCATTGATATTAAATGGGTAAAGGCGCACAACGGAAACGTAAACAATGAACGTGTTGATACATTAGCCAGGGAATACGCATACTTATTTTCTAAGAAATAGTAATGGGAGTTACTATACCAGAACAGCATCATTGGTGTCCAAAACAGGAAAAACTCCTTATAGGATGGGCCGAAAAAGCTGCTGGATATCGGTGGCTACATAACTATTCCCGTATGTTTTACAAAAAACAAAACGATTGGTTATCGTATCCGTGTATAATAATATCGAGTATAACAGGTGTTGGTGGTTTTGCGGTTCTGAGTCCAAATGACGAAACGATGTCAGATGAAAAGAAAAAACAAATCATAGCGGTCCAATACTTTTTTGCGTTTTTAAACGTACTTGCAGGTATACTTACATCTGTTTCCAAGTTTAATAATAGTTCAAAAATGATGGAAACACATTCTTCTATGTGTATTCAATGGTCTAAATTCTATAGAAATATCGAGATGGAACTTTCACTTGAAACCGAACACAGAGGTGATGTCAATGAATTCGTGTCTAAATGTAGACAGGAATACGATAGACTTTTAGATGATTCACCGGATATTCCACCAAATGCTATAGACGCATTTAATATGGCGTTTCCAGACAAAGAAAATAAACCCGATGTGTGTAATGGTTTGAACGTAATAGGAACAAACCTTGGTGGTGGTACGGATAGTGAATACAATAAACGTAAGATTGTTAAATGGTTAGCTAAATCGAGGGCAGCTACACCAGATTTAGAACATGGGAGAAGAATGAGTAAGGAATTATCACATAACGATTTACATTCACATCCAGCTCCATCGTAAACTTGTATAAAGGTAATGTGTAATATAATACTAAAAATGATTGAATACAAAGAGTATGTTTTGCGATTAATAAAAGTTGTATTTGGCTTAAAGTTTATGGTTGATGTATAGATACGATCCTATAGCTCAATTGGTTAGAGCGCGGTGCTTATACATTACTAGGTATACCTAAGTGGCTTTATCGTCACGTACGCAACGCCGAGGTCGCGGGTTCGACCCCCGCTAGGATCATATTTTATTATATCACGGTATTGGTATAATAAAATATGTTTTATTAAATAATCATAGTTTTAAAAACTTTATTAACTGGTTCGTATTTTTTTCGCATTTCTTCGGTTGCGTTTTTTTCTAAATACCATTCGATACACGGTGCTATAGCGTGAAAGCTATAACTACCACCTATTTCCTTAAATATGAAATTTAGCTTTTTCTTTATTATTTTATCATCTTTTGATTCTATGAGTTCATTTGTGAGTGAAACTATAAAATCGTGTGCCTTTTTATCCTTTTTTGAAGAACACAATTTTTCCCAAATAGGTAATCTATCTTCGAGAGGTCGTTCTTGTATGATCTTTCTTTTATTGTATGGTACGTATTTGTCTATTTTTTCACTTAGTTCTTTTAATTTTTTAAAATCTATTTTCCTTCTGTAATACTGAGGAGTATCGGGTATGAATCCACCTGCATAAGCTCCAAACGATAAAGTGCATAAAAGATAATAACACACACAACACAGAATAATTATCATTACATTAAGTTTAGATTTTTTATATAAAGATTTAATACGTTAAAAAGTAAATGAATAAAGTTTTAGTAGTATCGTCGATAATACCTCCATCACCTGAGAATAAACGTAACTTAATCCGTAAAAATGTGTATGAAAAAATGTATTCTAAAAAAATCAACTTAACAGTCGGACCGTTTGAAAATCCACGTCTTCAGTATAGGTTCTCTGAAGCTATAGACGAAGCAAAGGAAATATGTGCTAATTCATCTTCGGATGAATGTTTTAACGCGTGGGATGAAGTTGACGAACTCGAAGATTCGATGATGCGTTTAGGTTTAAATCTATTCCCAGACTATGGTATGAGATACGGGTCGCTCTTAAGAAGAAATTTTAAACTCCGGTGGAATATACGAAACGTTGAGGACCATCACGTTATACCGGTACAGTTTAGACACCACCCTTTATTCGAGAAGGTAAATTACGATTTACAAGATAGTAGTAATATAATAATGCTACCGCGTGAAATTGGTAATTTACGTGAAAATAGAGTAACGCATAATGGTCCACACGTTAAATATAATAGGTTTGTTGGTACGGTACTCGATTCGTTACTATATTTGGAAACCCCGGAATCAGAATTTAAAGAATTTGTTAATTTTTTAAAAATTGGGTGTAGGTTTAGGCCTCAAGATATTCCTTGGAATTAATACCCGTATTTGAGTGATTTTATTGTTTCCTTTGGGTACTGTTTAGAGAAGAACTCTTTATTTCTCCAATTACTGTGTCCTATGATACTTTTGTGTGATCTATCTATTTGAATATACTGGCGCATATCCTTATAATATACACGAGCACCTCGTGCTATTATATCTTCGTGTTTCATATCAACGTGGTTATCGATTGGAAAAAAATACTTATAATATTTTCTCATGTTATCAACGTTTACGAGATAACACTTTGTACTTGAAATCCATTTAACTCGTTCTAGACCATTTTTTTCGCGTTCTTCTTGATCTGGGTATCTCGATAAACAGTGGAAGAAACACATTTCAAAATCATCGCCTTTTTCATTTATAACTTCCTGTATTTCCTGGTATAATTTTTTATCCTTAACAATAACGTTATCTTCGAAAATGACGGCATATTTTAAGTTTTGATCAAATATTTTTCTATAAAATTCCATGTGTCCCATATAACATCCTATGGCACCGAGATTGAAATAGGTTATATCAGGTCGCGTTTTCTTTTCATCGTAGTGTAATTTTAGAGCTTCTCTGTAATAAATTGGGTTTATGAGTTGTTTATATTTTTTAGCATTTTCGGGTGTTCTTGTATCTTTCCCGTAAATGATTTCTACTGGTATAGATTTATCGTGATTTTTTAAAAATAAATCACGTCTCCTGGTGGACGTTTTTAGTGTGAGTAGGAAACATTTATAGTCTATGCGGTTTTTAGATGTTTTTTTAAAAACAAGTATTACTACTAGTATAAGTAATACTAAAGTTAGAATTGGAACTAACATACTTAAAAGATACAAACAAAATAAATATGGGGAAGCTACTGTCATATAGTGGTTAGTATCTTGGACTTTGAATCCAATCACCTAGGTTCAAATCCTAGCAGTAGCTGGTAACGATGCCGTGGCCGAGTGGTCTAAGGCGCCAGATTAAGGCTCTGGTCCGAAAGGGCGCAGGTTCAAATCCTGCCGGCATCACCCGTGCGATAGCTCAGTTGGTAGAGCATTGGATTGTAATTTAAATAAATTATTATAACTATTCGTTTAGTGACTAAACTCCAATTGTCCCGAGTTCGATCCTTGGTTGCGCGACCCCACACCCCATTTCTCTCGTAACTCAGTTGGTTAGAGTGTGCGACTGTTAATCGCGAAGTCACCGGTTCAAATCCGGTCGAGAGAGTTTTATACAAAACGAGCAAAGGATCGCAGGTTCGAACCCTGTCGCGAGCATATATATTTTTCCAAGCTCGCGTGGCCAAGTGGTAAGGCATTTGCTTTGTATTTCATTTTTCTTAACAAATTTTTTTACGTTTGTTAAGAACAATAATTTTGTGGTATAACTATAACAGGACACGGAGATGGTTTTTCTTTCGAACTATCTCGTATTCAAAATAGTCTTAGCGG
>Ga0315326_10000601_pt1 | contig 17644 bp, 16 predicted proteins | sample M180m32315metaG_FD_203457 | JGI IMG/M metagenome (GOLD analysis project Ga0315326, IMG submission 203457) | Ammonia-oxidizing marine archaeal communities from Monterey Bay, California, United States - M1 80m 32315 | ecosystem: Environmental > Aquatic > Marine > Coastal | place: USA: California... | reverse complement strand
CGAGAATTTCCGCATGTGCGGTTGGATCACCGGTCAATTGACGTTCGTTGTGGCGAGAAGCGATCACAACCTCGTCAATTATGACTAGTGCACCCACGGGCACATCTTCGTGTTTGACTGCTTTCTCTGCTTCGAGGAGGGCGAGACGCATAAGTTCATCGTCATTCATGGCGGAGAGTGTGGGATTCGAACCCACGGAGGCCGGTTAGACCTCACACGCTTTCCAAGCGAGCCCATTCGTCCGCTCTGGCAACTCTCCCGATCATCGTTTCACGAGGCGGCCAGGTGATCTGCGGCACACAGCGGAATCCGCTGAGAGCTGCTGCCTCCCGGCCCTGACTCGATTCACGGGCCACTGTTGCACAGGACCCGGCCGCCACGTGAAACGATGATGCGCTCTTAGGCTACTTGCCCCTAAGCGCAGCGGCACACAAGTAGCATCAGCGGTTAATGGTTTACCAGTCTTTGTACCGACGCTTTCGCCCCCAAACTTTTTCAGAAGTAATTGGACAAGATCATTTAGTAGCTGCTCTTCGTAACGCAGTCGTCGAAGAAAGAGTCGGCCACGCCTATTTACTGAGTGGGCCCCGAGGCACAGGTAAGACATCCACGGCGCGGATACTTGCGAAAGCCTTGAACTGTATTGATCCGTCTGGAGATGGTGAACCATGCGGAAGTTGTGATAGCTGCGCAAACTTTGAATCGGGTACTTCGATGGACCTGGTCGAATTAGATGCAGCTTCAAATAACAACGTTGCGAATATTCGTGAAATCACTGCTAACGCTGCGCTAGGTAGCCCTGGGAAGCGGAAGGTTTACTTGCTTGACGAAGTCCACATGCTTACAGCTGCGGCATCGAATGCTCTCTTGAAGACTTTGGAAGAGCCGCCCGATCACGTGATTTTTGTTCTTGCTACCACAGACCCACAAAAAGTTTTGCCGACGATTCGTAGTAGAACTCAACACGTCGAACTGACGTTGGTGAATCCGGAACTACTCAGCCTTCATGTAGCGCAAATTGCTCAACGAGCTGAGTTAGAGATCGACTCAGCCGTTATTGAATATGTAGTTGAACGTGGTTCCGGTTCAGTTCGGGACACACTTTCGGCGCTAGATCAGGTTGTCACGGCGGGCGGCATACCAGAACATCGAGGTTCGGTGGATTCGCTGATCAACGCGATTGTTGCTCAAGATCTCACCGAGTCGATGACGGCCGTCGCTGAAACTATTGCTGGTGGAGTCGACCCCAAAGACTTGGCGTACAGAACAACACGAAAGCTGAGAGATATTTTTCTCGCTGGTGCTGGAATTAACTCGGGTGAGGCGACGCCCGAAGAGTTACCTGAACTCGCTGAAAAAGCTAGTGAGATTACTCGGGCGGTCAACGTCCGAGCCCTCGAGCTTTTAGGTCAGGCCCTTGTCGATATGCGACAGGCACCCGATCCGCGCCTTGTTTTGGATTTGGCGTTAGTCCGGCTTTTTGCGGGAACGCCGGATCTTGATCCCGGGCAACCATCTACTAAGACTGTGGGTCAAACGCAGCCGACGGGAGCTGGGCCAGCGGCGCAAGCTCGAGCGGCGCTGGCTTCGACGCAAAGCACTGATGAAGCAGAAATCCCGGCAAGCGTTTCTGACAGCCCTCTGGTTCCTCCGCCTCCCCCCAGTCAACAAACGGTGCCGGCTGACTCGCCGGATCAAGTACCGCCGGAGATCCAGGAACCAGACAAACCTTCAATGGAGTTATCGATCAGTCAAGTAGCAGAGATATGGCAACAACAAGCACTTGCTTCTTTGACCGCTAGGGCGCGGGCTCGATTCCAAGCAGCCACGATCATCAGCGTGTCCGAAGGACAGATACGGTTCGAGTTGCCGAATGAAACTCACCGGGAACGCTGTGAGCAGATTAAAGGAGACATTGAAATAGCACTTCGCGAGATTCTTGGTGCTGAGGTCCAGGTGGAGCTGACTGCCGCACAGGAAGAAAAAGTGCAGACGAACGCCGAACCCAAAGCCGCAATAGAAGAAGAAGTAGTGGACCCCGCTGAATTCGAAGTGAACTCCGAAGCTGGAACGACAAGTGTTGACCGGGTCTTAGAAGCATTCCCTGGTGCCATAGCGTCTGATGAGGAAAGTAATGGCTAAAGGTGACGAGCGATGAGTGACCTTTCCTCTGACGATGGGTTCCTTGAGCAAGCGCAACAGATACAGCAACAGCTTTTAGATCAAAGAAAAGAAATATCATCAACCGTTGTAGAAGGATCAGCGGGTGGCGGTGCTGTCACAGTCTTAATGCAAGCTGACGGAACAGTTCTTGAGGTACACATTGATCCTGATGCGGTACAAAAAGACGACATAACGATGCTTGAAGACATGGTGGCAGCAGCGTTTCGTGATGGATTGCGGCGATGTGGAAATGCGCAAGCAGCCGCGATGGCACGCGTCAATACCTTTTCCCCGGCTGAAGATGGAGGTTAGAGAGCCATGTATGACGGCCCAGTACAAGACCTAATCGATGAACTCGGTCGTTTGCCCGGGATTGGCCCAAAATCGGCGCAGCGGATCACTTTTCACTTGCTTAAATTGCCAAAGGGTGACGCTGAACAGTTAGCAACAGCAATTATCGAAGTTAAAGAAAAGATCGGTTTTTGTGAAAAGTGTTGGAACATTTCACAAGATCGACTTTGTTCAACCTGCGCGGACCCCCAACGTCAAACAGGTTCTCTTTGTGTAGTAGAAGAACCCAAAGACGTTGTAGCTCTCGAGCGAGCGGGGTTTCGTGGCCGCTACCACGTCTTGCAAGGCGCCTTGAATCCAATGGAAGGTATTGGCCCTGAACAACTTCGCATTCGAGAACTTTTGGCTCGGATTAGCGATGAAGATGTCAATGAATTGATTTTGTGCACGAACCCAAACATCGAGGGTGAAGCGACTGCGATGTATCTGGCTCGCCAGTTGCAACCACTTGATATCAAAGTGACGAGGATTGCTAGTGGTTTGCCCGTTGGTGGTGATCTGGAATACGCCGATGAGCTGACGTTGGGGCGAGCCCTGGATGGCAGAAGAGAATTGCAGACCTAAGTTCCGGTTACCGAGTGGGAGGGCGGATGCCGGAGTTGATAGCTATTCGACCTAGCGTGTCGCGGGCACGTAATTATCGAATCCCATAGCTTCCAACCCCGACATCCGTAAGAGCTGAACTCTTTGCGATTACGTTACAAAAATTTCAGAAGTGTGACAACACTTCTCGCCGACGTCCGGTTTAGGGCACCTCAATTAACAAGGCGTCACCTTGGCCTCCGCCCCCACAAAGGGCAGCCGCTCCATATCCGCCTCCGCGTCTGTGTAGCTCTGACATAAGCGTCAGAGCAAGGCGACTTCCTGACATACCGATTGGATGACCGAGAGCTACAGCACCACCGTTTACATTGACTATGTCGTCGGTTACTCCGAGATCGCCAGTAGCAGCTAGGCCTACCGCGGCGAATGCCTCGTTGAGTTCAAAAAGAGAGATATCTGAGATATCTAGGTCGGTCTTAGAGAGGGCTTGGCGAATTGCCGTTGATGGCTGGGTGAGAAGTGAGGTGCCTGGCCCGGAGACCATTCCGTAACTTACAACTCGGGCGGAAATTTCCGCACCTAGTTCTTCCGCTTTGTTTGGAGACATCATTACCAACGCGCACCCGCCGTCGGAGATTTGAGAAGCATTGCCTGCCGTCACAGCACCATCAGCCGCGAAAGCAGCCCGCAATTTAGCGAGGCTTTCTGCTGTTGTTCCTGGCCGCACGCCCTCATCGGTGTCCACGATCAGTGGATCACCACCTCTCTGAGGCACTGAAACTGGAGAAATTTCTGCCTCAAAGAGCCCATCTTTTTGGGCAGCAGCTGCTCTTTCATGTGATTGAGCAGAAAACTCATCCATAGCCGACCGACTGATGGTGGCCTCAGAAGCATCCCTTTCTGTCCCGTCACCCATATGGCCATCGTCGAAGGCGCACCACAGACCGTCGTGGATCATCGCGTCTCGTAACTCGCCATGGCCCATTTGTAAACCGTTGCGACCATCTGCAAGCAGATAAGGGGCGTTGGTCATCGATTCCATGCCTCCGGCTATAACCACATCAGCATCACCTGAAGAAATCATTTGGTCTGCCAGATAGATGGCGTTCAATCCAGAAAGACAAACCTTGTTAATTGTGATTGCTGGAACATCCATCGGTATTCCTGCACCAACGGCAGCTTGTCGGGCTGTTATTTGACCTTGGCCAGCTTGGAGTACCTGCCCCATAACTACATGATCGACTTGATCACCCGTTATCCCCGACCGTTCCAAAGCGGCAGCAATCGCATGGGATCCTAATTCTGCGCCAGTGAAATTGGCTAATCCTCCATTGAAACGACCAATAGGTGTGCGTGCTCCTGAAATGATTACTGAGCCGGGCATGAATACCTCTTCTCCAGAGTTTTAGATTCCTAGTTTCCAAGTGTAGATTTCGTGCACCGTTGGTGCTTGAGTCAGTGAAACGTCTCGGGTGTCGATTAGCTATTCCCTTCACTATTGGAGAGTGACGTGTCCCCCATGCAGCACATCCTTGAGGCTATTCAAGCTGACGCATCTAGCGATGAGATAGGCGCGCTCGAGATTCCTGAGAGCTACCGAGCAGCGTATGTCACCCGCGATGAGCAGAATATGTTCGAAGGCCGAGAATCTTCTGAAAAAGATCCGAGGGAATCAATCCATATCGATGAGGTGGTAACTCCCGAGTTAGCACCCGATGAGGTGTATCTAGCTGTGATGGCTAGTTCCATCAATTTCAATACTGTGTGGACTTCAATTTTTGAGCCGCTTCCAACCTTTGGATTCCTTGATCGTCTTGGTCGTGAAAGTGCTTGGGGGGCGCGCCATGCCCTTGATCATCATGTAATTGGGTCTGATGCTTCTGGTGTGGTGTTAAGAGTTGGTTCAGCGGTGCGGAACTGGGCGCCCGGTGATCGCGTTGCTGTTCACTGCAACTATGTAGATGACCAAGACCCGGCCGCACACGAAGATTCAATGCTTGCTTCGAACCAACGGATATGGGGGTTTGAGAGCAATTTTGGTGGCTTGGCTGACTTATCAGTAGTCAAAGCAAATCAACTTATGCCGAAGCCGTCACATCTGACATGGGAAGAGTCTTCGGTGAACGCGTTGTGCGCTTCCACTTCCTACCGGATGTTGGTCGGTGACAACGCAGCGAGGATGAAACAAGGTGACAATGTTTTGATTTGGGGCGCCTCAGGAGGTTTAGGCGGCTACGCCTGTCAACTTGTTCTAAACGGTGGAGGGACTCCCGTTGGTGTTGTGAGCTCGCCAGATAAGGCCCAGTTGTTGCATGAATTAGGGGTTGAGCATGTAATCGATCGAAGTGAAGAGGGATATCAATTTTGGTCAGATGATCACACCCAAGATGAAGGGGAGTGGCGGCGTCTTGGAAAGAAAGTCCGAGGGTTTATTGGTGATGATCCGGACATTGTGTTTGAACATCCCGGTCGTTCGACCATGGGTGCTTCTGTGTTTGTGACTAAACGCGGCGGAAAGATAGTTACGTGTGCAGCGACTACGGGTTACATGATCGAATATGACAATCGCCATCTGTGGATGCGACTGAAGCAGATAGTTTCTAGTCACTTTGCGAATTATTCCGAGGCTTGGGAAATGAACCGTCTTTTAGACCAAGGGCGTATCCAACCGATTCTGTCGAAGACCTTTTCGTTAGCTGAAACAGGCGAAGCTGCGCTTCAAGTCCATCACAATCAGCACGAAGGAAAGTTAGGCGTATTGTGCTTGGCTCCTGAAGCTGGAATGGGCGTCACTAATAATGAGAAGCGTGAAGCTATTGGAGAAGACAAAATAACTTTGTTCCAAAGGCATACTCAATCTCTTGAGCAGAAGTCAGGGAGCTGAAGATGATCCTTACTGAGATAGATCATGTGGCGATTGCAGTTAATGATTTAGAAGCGGCCATTGCTTATTACCAGGAAGCTTTCGGTGCACAGGTTCACCACCGAGAAATTGTTGAAAGTGATGGTGTCGAAGAAGCTCTAGTAAAAGTCGCCGACAGTTATATTCAGCTCACAGCTGCGACCCGCCCGGATTCGCCGATAGCGAAACACCTTGAGAAAAGGGGCGAAGGACTGCATCACATTGGATACCGAGTTGATGACTGTCAGGTAGCTCTCGATGCGATGGTCGCTGCTGGTGCTACTGCGATCGACCAAAGTCCCCGACCGGGATCTCGAGGTACGACGGTGGCATTCATGCACCCCAAAGGCAGCTTTGGGACCTTGATTGAACTGGTCCAGGAATAAGCAAGCGTTCGGTTTTAGGCAATGGGTGATGAACTCAACGAAGAAGTTGGGGTAGGTCCGCACCTTCAACCGTGGCCCGAAGGAGACCAATACGATCCGGAGCTGTTGCGTGATGGAGATCGACGGAACGTCATAGACAAGTACCGGTATTGGAGCCGTGAGGCGGTTGTCGCTGACCTTGATCGGCATCGCCACCCCTTTCATGTGGCAATTGAGAATTGGCAGCATGATCTGAATATTGGAACCGTCGTCCGAAATGCCAACGCGTTTTTGGCTTCGGCAGTTCACATTGTTGGGGAGAGAAAGTGGAATAGGCGAGGAGCGATGGTTACAGACCGCTACCAGCACCTAGAACATCACCCGAGTGTGCAAGATTTTGTTGCTGCTATGACTGCTCAGAAGCTGACTGTGGTTGGCATTGACAACCTCCCGGGGGCTCAGCCGATAGAGACAACTCCGTTGCCGCGTGATTGCGTGCTTGTATTCGGACAAGAAGGCCCTGGTTTGTCTGGTCCGGTGCGTGAAATGGCCGAATTGGTGCTGTCAATCACCCAATTTGGTTCTACAAGATCGATAAATGCTGGAGTTGCTTCCGGTATCGCCATGCACTCTTGGATTCGTCAACACGCCAACCTGTAGAAAGTAACTTTTGGGCTTTGGAAAGATTGAAAACAGAACTAGGGTCTGGGTCGGTTAGCGTCTCGAGAGAGCACGAACCCTCAACAATTTAAGGATGTGAATATGACCTCGAAGTGGCGGAGACTTCTCGCCCTACTTATGGTCTTCGGATTGTTATCTGCCGCTTGTGGTAGCGATAGCGACTCGTCGAGTGGAAGTAGTAGCGACTCAAGTTCTTCTTCTAGTTCTGATGAAGCAGAAGAAGAAACCCATGAAGAATTTAAAATTGGTCTGGTAACCGACACGGGCAAGGTTGACGATAAAAGCTTCAACCAATCGGCATGGGAAGGCGCTCAGGCGGGCACCGCAGCTATCCCTGGAGCGACAGCTAATTACATTGAGACCGAAGAATCGAAGGATTACGCAAATAATATTCAACTCTTCCTTGATGATGGCGTGAACGTAATCGTGACAGTGGGCTTTGGTCTAGGAGAAGCAACAATTGAAGCGGCGAAGGCTAACCCGGATGTGATGTTCATTGGCGTCGACCAATTCCAAGGTGAGGCAATCCCTAATCTTGCAGGGCTTATGTTCCCCGAAGCGAAAGCCGGTTTTATGGCTGGCGCCCTAGCTGGAATGCTTACCGAAACTAACATCGTGGGCGCTGTTCTTGGAACAGACCTCGTACCCCCAGTAGTTCTCTTTAAAGAAGGCTGGGAAAATGGAGCACGATATACAAACTCAGAGGTCCAAACGATTTCGACCTACCATCCAGGTGGTTTAGATGTTGCCTTTGGTGATCCCGAATGGGGAGCCACTACAGCAAGACAGGCTCTTGATCAGGGCGCAGACATTATCTTCGGTGCCGGAGGTGCCACGGGTAATGGAGCGCTTATCGAAGTCGCAGGCGAAGCCGGGGCGTTGTGTGTCGGTGTTGACTCAGATCAGTGGGGGACAGTGCCAGAAGCGCACCCGTGTCTTGTGACCAGCGCAATGAAAATGATTGACGAGGGTGTTGAGACCCTGATCGGCCAAGCGAAAGCTGGGTCACTGGAAGGCGGCAACTTCTTCGGAAGCGTCGGATTGGCACCGTTCCATGATTTCGATGGAATAGTGACCGATGCAATGCGGGATACGCTCGCTGAAGTAATGGCGGGATTAGAAGACGGGTCCATAGACCCAAACCCCGCAGCTGAATAGAAATTCGAGTTGATTTGGGGCACCACTCCTCTTGAGTGGTGCCCCCAATTCGCGTTATGAGCCGCTCTTTACTGAGAAGTATCTCGATTCCTCTTGCAGCCGTCGTCGTAGGTTTGTTGATAGGAGCGGTCTTGATTGTGACCCAAGACGCTTCTCCGGCGACTGCCTACAAGGCCTTGCTTATCGGAGGGGCCGGAGATTCTGACGCTATTCTGCGTACCTTTCAGAAGGCGACACCGCTGATTTTTGGTGGTCTTGCAGTGGCTTTTGCATTTAAAGCGGGCATGTTCAACATCGGTGGACAAGGCCAGTTACTTGTTGGAGCGGTTTTCGCAGCGGGGGTTGGCTTTGGCATAGATGGTTTACCCATGGTTGTTCACCTGCCAGCTGCTTTGTTGGCAGGGGCGATAGCGGGCGCAATCTGGGGGGGAATTGCTGGGAGCCTCAAGGCCACTACCGGTGCTCATGAAGTCATTGTGACGATCATGCTCAACTTCGTTGCCGGTAACTTGACTGACTGGTTGGCCGCTAATCCGTGGAAAGATAATTCTGGTAGCAACATTGTTGCGCGTACTCCCTTAGTTGAAGATTCTGCCGTGATTCCTACTCTTGGAGCAGTCCCAGTCGGGTTTTTGCTGGCAGTGGTTACAGCAGCCATTTGTTGGATGGTTCTAGAACGCACGACCTTTGGCTTTGAAGTTAAAAGCGTTGGACATAACAGGCACGCTGCTGATTACGCAGGTATCAGAGTTGGTTGGATAATGGCTATGACGATGGCCGTATCTGGGCTGTTAGCTGGCCTAGGTGGAGCGGTTGAGAGTCTGGGAGTTGATGGCCGATTTGAGGCGGGCGTGAACGTAGGACTTGGCTTCGAAGGAATCACCATTGCATTGTTGGCACGCGCCAATCCGCTTGGTGTTGTGCCTGCCGCCCTATTAGTTGGCCTAATGGAGGCCGGTGCTGCCCGGATGCAATTCAAGGCCGGAGTTGCTCCTGAACTGATTGATGTCATTCAGGCCTTGATCCTTTTCCTCGTAGCTGCGCCCATTATTCTTCGGTGGATTTTACGTATGCGCCATGACTCCTCAGAACAGCTTCAACTGGGAGCTGGATGGGGTAAGTCGTGAAGCTTCAACAAAAACGTCTGCTTTATATAGGTCTAATTGCGGTACTTGTTCTTGTTTGGTTCTTTTATAGAGCGAATGGTCCCCAAACCACTGCTGTTCTTGCCGGGACGGTTCGGGCCGCGACACTTCTAGCGCTCGGAGCGATGTGTGGAATGATCGGCGAACGGTCCGGGGTTGTAAACATCGGGATCGAAGGTCAATTTCTATTGTCAGCTTTTGCCGCATTCACAATCGCCTCAATGACGGGTTCTTTGTTTATGGGCACCATTGCCGGTGTTGGGATGGGGCTCCTGATGGGCTGGGTGCTTGCGGGCATGGCGGTAGGCCTCAAGGTTGACCAAATTATTGCTGGCACTGTTTTAAATATTTCAGCCCTCGGTCTGACATCGTTCTTTTATGATCGGAGCCGATCCCTAGGGATGGGGAAATACACCAACATTGATCTTGGTCCACTTGCAGATCTCCCACTTGTCGGCACGGTGTTGTTTAGTCGGCCACCACTGACGTATTTGACGATGGCACTTCTCGTTGTGGTGCACATTGCGTTGTTCCGGTCAGTTTGGGGTATGCGAACTCGCGCTATCGGAGAGCACCCTGGTGCAGCGGATACGGTAGGCATTGATGTAATTAAATTGCGGTACTTCAATGTGACTATTGCAGGTGGTTTAGCAGGTCTAGGCGGCGCCTACCTGGCGCTTGAAGCGGTAGGCACATTCAGCCGCGCTATGTCGGGAGGGCGCGGGTTCCTAGCGCTCGCGGTCATGATTTTTGGTCGCCGCACGCCCTTCGGTGCCTATGCAGCGGCGTTATTCTTTGGATTTACCACTGCCCTGCAAAATCAGTTTCAACTCAACAGTACCTTTGACATTCCGCCACAATTTGTTGGGATGCTCCCGTTTGTCGTAACAATCGTTGTCGTGGCTCTCAGTGGTCTGATTGGGTCTATGCGCGACCCCGCCGCTTTAGGGCAGACGTACGAGAAGGGGTAATCGTGTCAGACATTCTTCTCGGGGCGCAGAATGTGTCGAAGCGCTTTCCTGGCGTGCTTGCCAATAACGATGTTTCAGTGCATTTGGAAAAAGGGCGAATTCTTGCGCTACTAGGTGAAAACGGCGCAGGTAAAAGCACCCTCGTGAACATTCTGTTTGGCATGTACCGGCCTGACGAAGGCCACGTAGTCATTAAAGGTGAAAAAGTTGATCTCCGAGGCCCAGATGATGCGATCTCGCGGGGCATAGGTATGGTCCATCAACATTTTCAGCTGGTGCCTCCGATGCGAGTGGTGGAAAATATTGTGCTTGGAGCGGAGCCGATTCGCAGAGGTCTTGTTGATATAGCTGAAGCTCGACGCCGTGTTGTCGAGCTATCTCAGGGGTATGGGTTAGAGATAGACCCTGATGCTGTGGTAGAAGATCTTCCGGTTGGCATGCAGCAGCGGGTGGAAATACTGAAAGCACTTTATCGGAACGCTGATGTGCTGATAATGGATGAACCCACTGGGGTCCTGACCCCTCAAGAAGCTGACCACCTACTCGGGGTGCTTCGTGAGCTAACTCAAACTGGGCTTGGAGTCGTGTTCATTACGCACAAGTTGCGTGAAGTGCTTGCAGTCGCGGATGACATCGTGGTTTTGCGCAATGGAGAGGTTGTTGGACAAACCACACCCGATGAAACAACTGAGAGTGGCCTTGCCGAGATGATGGTGGGAAGGAGCGTGGTGTTACGAGTTGAAAAGTCGATTGCAGAGCCCGGAGATGTGGTTCTCAAAGTCGACAAGCTTTCGGTTGAGGATGATCGGGGTCAGGTTGCTCTCAACCAAGTGAGTTTCGAAGTTCGCGAAGGTGAAATTCTTGGTGTTGCGGGAGTCGAAGGAAATGGCCAACGAGAGTTAGTCGAAGCAGTCACGGGACTTCGAGATTTGTCATCGGGTGCAATGAAGATCGGTGCTGACGAATTCACTATTCGGTCCGTCAGACAGATTTCCGAAAAAGGAGTTGCTCATATTCCGGAAGACCGTGAAAAGCACGGTGTGATTGGTGTTTATTCTCTTGATGAAAATTCTGTGCTCAACCGTTATCACCGTAAACCTTTCTCCATACGGGGTCTGCTCCGGCGAGATGTCATTAAACGTCACGCAGAGGGAGTTGTTGAGGAGTTTGATGTAAGAACTCCTAGCACCTCGGTACCGGTATCTAGTCTGAGTGGCGGTAACAAACAGAAACTTATAGTGGGCAGAGAATTCAGTGATGACATCAAACTATTAATTGCTGCTCAACCAACTCGAGGCATCGATATTGGTGCTATCGAGTTCATCCATCGTCGCATTCTCGAGCAAAGAGACAAAGGTGCTGCGGTGTTGCTTGTTTCGGCGGAACTCGATGAAATATTAGGTCTTTCAGACCGGATCGCAGTGCTATATGACGGCCAGATAATGGATGTCGTAGATGCTCAGGAAGCCAACCGCGAAAAGATCGGTCTATTAATGGCGGGTATCACTGATTAGGACATGCCCGTTTTCAGATGACGCGGTCACTTCCCCCATCAATAGGGATTTGTGCCCCGGTTATTTGACGAAATAAATCGCCACACATCGCTGCGACTAATTCGCCGATGTCGTTGCTAGTTATTTCTTTTCCGAGAAGATTTCTTCGTTTGTATTCATCAGCGGTGATTCCATAATTTGCGGCTCTTTGTTCGACAAGCTCTTGTGACCACAACCCCGTGTCAAAAACACCATCTGGGTGGATCATGTTCACGACTATTCCATCTTGGGCCCATTCAAGTGCAGCTACTCGACCTAATTGTGTAACTGCTGCTTTGGAGGCACTATATGCAGCCGCTCCCTTTCCGGGGGCAGGAACGTTTTTAGAGCCAATGATCAAAACTCGCCCACCCTCGGGTGCCAAAGTAAGGAATGGGTGAGTTGCGTGGAGCAAATTGCTGACCCCATTCAAATTCACCGACAGGGTTGTTTCCCAATCGGTCTCCACAATCTGCGCTATTTCGTTGGAAGAGCCAAAAATTCCTGCCGCAGCAACAACTATGTCGATTCCCCCGAAACGCTCAACCCCAGCTTCAACTGCGGCAGTCAAAGATTCCCGGTCGGTCACATCAGCTGATAGTTCTAATAGCGAAGGGCTGGCAGGCTCGCCTGAGGTGTTCAGGTCTATCCCGATTACTGCTGCTCCCTGTCTAATTAACGCATCGGCACATGCTCGACCAATCCCAGATGCAGAGCCTGTTACCAATGCCACTTCGCCAGCTAAAGAAGGTGACCCACCTGATTTAGCTAACTTTGCTTGCTCTAGTTCCCAGTATTCGACTTCGAAGAGGTCAGTTTCAGGTAGGGCCACAAACCCACCGAGTCCCTCAGATGCTTCAATCACGTCAATGGTGTGGAGATAAATATCTGACGCTATTTCGCATTCACGGATTTTGGTGCCAGCGGTCAACAGACCTAAGTCGGGATCAAGAACTACTCGCGGGGCCGGATCTAATTCTTGGACGCCTGGAAACCGATTCTGATTCCGCTCGAAGTAACTGTGGTAGTTCGAGACAAATTTTTCAACATCGCGGCCGATAAGTGGAAATTGTTTTGTTCTAATTATGTGATCGGGGGTTGCAGGTCCGCGGCAGGCTATTTCCCCAAGATCTGAGCGCGCCGAAAAAAGATTTGCTCGCTCATTAGGGGTACGGGCTAGCAACATAGAACGACCCGCGGCATGGGACAGTCGATTTCGAAGAGTTGCTTGGTCTAAAGCGGAGCCATCAGCAGACAATGGTTTGGCCGCTATCGCCGAACTTTTGATATCTACGCCTGCTTCTCGGATCAGATAGTCCTCGGCCTCAGTGATGACCTCAATCATTTTGTTATAAGCCTGTTCGGTTGTTTCACCGAAGGTGAAAACGCCGTGGTTCATTAACACCATCGCGACCGTGTCACTATTTGCTTGTCTATCGAATTCCAGAGCGCATGCTTTCGCCAAGTCGAATCCTGGCATCACATACGGCACAATGACCGCAGATTCTCCCCACAGTTCTCGAACTCGGCGTTCCCCATCTTTGGTATTGGTCAAAGCTAGAGCGGCATCGGCGTGAGTGTGTTGCACCGCGATGAACGGTAAAGACGCGTGCAGTATTGCCTCCACTGATGGATTGGGAGCAGAAGCATCCAGAAGATTAAGCCTTAATTGGTTAACCATTTCGATATCAGAAAGTGACGGTAATTCTGCTAGACGTCTAACCGCTTCCAGACGAAGCGGAGCGAACCCCTGGGGCTCAATAGTCGCGAGATCCCAACCGCTGCCCTTGACATATAAGACATCGATTAGATCGCCATGTATGTCAGTTTCGGTGGCCTTTACCGAAGTGTTCCCGCCTCCGTGAAGCACTAAAGATGACTCGGCTCCGAGGAGTCTTGATCCGTACACACATTCACCTAATGCTCCCGGGAACTTGGCAGCATCATCAGCGTTCCACAAATTTTTCATTAGATGCCTCCGACTCGCCTGAGCGCCTCAGCTATTGAATCTTTAAAAGGTGCGCGTAACACTCCAGCTTCAGTGATGATTGCCGTAATTAGGTAATTTGGTGTCACGTCAAAGGCTGGGTTAAAAGCACTGACCCCTTCCGGAGTTACCCTACTGCCTTGAATTTCGTGAACTTCACCAGCAGCTCGTTGCTCTATCTCTATCTGGTCGCCGCTTGTTAGTTCGAAGTCAATAGTTGAGGTCGGGGCCGCAACATAAAAAGGAATTCCAGCTTCCCGAGCGGCTAAGGCGTGTCCGACTGTGCCGATCTTGTTTGCGGCGTCACCATTGGCTGCGATGCGGTCCGCCCCGACGATATAGGCATCAACTTGGCCGGACAGGACAGTAGAAGCCATCGCGCCATCGGGAACCACGGTCACGTCGATCCCAGCATCGTTTAACTCCCACGCAGTTAGTCGCGCACCCTGCAACAGTGGCCGAGTTTCAGAGGCCAGAACACGAAGAGGCTCGCCTGCCTGCGCTTTGGCATACATGGGGGCCAAAGCCGTGCCGGTTCCGGCGGTTGCCAAGCGGCCCGCGTTGCAGTGAGTGCCAATAACGTTGGCATCGCGCAATAGTTCATGTCCGAGTCGACCGATTTCGTTGCATGCGGCCTCGTCTTCTGCTGCTACTGCTTGTGCTTCTCGAATTAATGAACTTCTCAGTGAGACCAGGTCATCGACATTTTTTGTCGCTTCATCAATAACTCTGTCAACCGCCCATCGAAGATTGACTGCGGTCGGTCTTGCGTCACCAATCAAATTCCGACATTCCTCTAGTCTGGCCAGTGCTTGCGATAGCGACTCTGGTTTGATCTCATCAACGGCGATAATCAACGCCAAAGAACCGAAGGCCCCTAGAGCCGGAGCGCCGCGTATAGCTAAACGTTGGATAGCGTCTACAGCTTGGTCGGCACTCCTTATCTCAATAACTCTTACTTCGGCGGGTAAAAGAGTTTGATCGATAATTCGGATGTGGTCTTCAGCCCATTCAATTGGAGGTGTTGGACGTTTCATGCATCAGTTCCATAGAGACGGTCGCCGGCGTCACCAAGCCCTGGCAAAATATACCCAGAATTGTTTAAGCCTTCGTCAAGGGCTGCTGTAACCACTCGAACTTCCGGATGATGTCCCTGCAGGTGCTCTACGCCTTCAGGCGCGGCCACTACACACATGAAGGTGACACTCGCTGGTTGATGGCTCTTAACTCGATTTAGGGCGGCTACAGCGCTGTGCCCGGTTGCCAACATTGGATCGACGACCAGCACATGTCGACCTGACAAAGAGGGCAGTTTGACTAAATATTCAACTGCCTCCAAAGTTTCGTGGTCTCGAACTAGGCCGATGAAGCCAACGTCAGCGTCCGAAAGAATTGTTAAGACACCATCAAGTAAGCCGTTGCCAGCGCGAAGAACAGAAATAACTGCAGGCGTGCCGCCTCGAAGTCGGTGACCTTCAGTTTCAGCGAGAGGTGTTTCGACCACTATTTGTTCAATGGGTAAATCCTGGGTCGCGTACGGAATCATGAGTTGGCCGATCTGACTCAACAAGCGACGAAATTCTTCCTTTCCAGTTTCGATGGACCGTAAACGATCAGTCCAGGCCGCGATGACAGGATGTTCTATAACGGTAAACACGGTCACAGAGTAGAAGCAGGCACGCCCAGATGCCGCATCACTGACATGCTGTAGCCATTAAGGAGACTTAAGTGATTGTTGTAGGCGATGAAGTACAAACCGCGATTAAGGCCCAACAAGCAGTTGTGGCCTTGGAATCAACAATTTTTTCAACCCTGGGACTGCCATCGCCCGCTAATGCAGAAGCTCTCCAGATGTGTCTATCCGCTGTTCGCCAATCAGGAGCGGTCCCCGCACTAACAGCCGTGCTAGACGGGGTGATTTGGGCAGGTGTGCCAGAAGAACTCTACGAACGTGTTCTCAATGCCACAGCCAAAGTCGCCGCTCGAGATTTAGCTATCGCCAGTTCGCAGAAAATGGCTTCTGGAGCAACGACCGTCTCAGCGAGCGTTTTGATCGCTCACCAAGTCGGCATAGACGTCTTCGCTACCGGAGGGATCGGGGGAGTTCACCGCGAAAGTCAGATCACAGGCGACATCTCCGCGGACCTCGACGCCATCGCTCAATACCCGATCACTGTCGTAAGTGCAGGGGCTAAGGCTTTCCTAGATTTACCTCGCACTCTGGAATATTTAGAGACTCAATCTGTGCCTGTCGTTGGGTGGCGAACTAATGATTTTCCAGCTTTTTATACCCGGGACTCCGGTTTGCAGATTTCACATCGAGTCGAAGACGCGAAAGGAGCTGCTCGGCTTCACCGTGATCGAAAAGGTCTAGGGCAGGGGGGTGTCCTCCTTGTCGTACCAATCCCGCTAGAAGCTGAACTGGATTCTTCTCGGATTGACCAAGCGATTGAAATGAGTCTGGCGGAAGTACAACTTCGAGGGTTGGCTGGCCCAGCAGTCACACCTCGCGTGCTTGCTGCTGTGGAGAAAGCAACAGAGGGTGAAAGTGTTGCAGCAAACCTTGCGTTGGCTGAGCACAACGCCAGTATCGCTGGCCAAATTGCTGTTGAGCTAGCTAACCCGTGAACGTATACGAATTATTGATCGTTGCAGTGGCGGTCATTCTTGGTTCGTTGGTGAAGGGTACGACGGGTCTTGGTTTGCCTCTTACAGCAGTCCCTGTGATTGCGTTCTTTGTTGGAGTTCAAGATGCGGTCGTAATCATGGCTGCCCCTACCGCCGTGAGTAATGCGATGTTAGTGAGAGAGCATCGTGGAGAGCTTCGTTTTGCTGAAGGTCTTGTGATGTTCGCAGCACTTGGATCTTTCGGGGCTGTTGTTGGTGCTTGGCTGTTACCCCGGATCAATGATCAGCTGTTATTTCTTCTGCTTGCGTTGGTGTTGACAACTTTTTTGGTTTGGAAATTCTCTGCCACCGAAGCTAAGTGGTCACCCAACGTCCAGAAATGGGGCAAGATGCCGGTGGCAGTTACATGTGGACTAGCGCAGGGTGCGACTGGTATCTCGGGCCCGCTCGTTGCTGCCTGGTTTCAAGGTCTCGGCGTATCGCGTGAACGGTTTGTGGTGTCGAATACGGCGATTTTTCTTTTGACAGGAATTACTCAACTAGTCACATTGACCGTTACTAGTCAGTGGTCAAATCAACGCATTGTGGGCTCCATCTTGGCGGCTTTAGTTGTTGCTTTAGCTCTTCCGTTTGGAATAAGAATCGGTCGTAAACTCAATGCAGCCCGGTTTGATCGAGCAGTAAGCACAATCATTGTCGCATGCACTGTCAGTTTGTTGATTCGGGCTTTCTAGATCACCGGTAACGTCATCAGGGTGAATCGTCTTGTAGCGCTGTGTATGGCCGGCGGCCCCCAGTTTGTCGAAACAGTCCAACGCATATGGGACGAAGGGGACGCTGTGCTGCCGGTAGACCAGCGGTTACCCAAGAAAGCTCAAGTAGCGCTGATTGAGCAAATGGAAGCATCTGTTGTGATTGATTCTTCAGGGACTTCATCCTTGGCTGGACGACCGGTTGAATCAAATGATGCTTTGGTTGTCGCGACGAGCGGCAGTACAGGGCGACCTAAAGGAGTTGTCCTTGAGCATCAGGCGTTAATCGCTAACGCCGAAGCCACTAATGGTTTTCTGAAAGCTGACCCGACTGTTGACAAATGGCTTGCTTGTCTGCCCTTGAGCCATGTTGGTGGATTCTCAGTAATAGTTCGAGCACTTCATTCTGGAGTCCCCTTAGAAGTTCACGATGGCTTTGATACTGATAAAACGATCGCAGCAGCAC
>Ga0315326_10000598_pt1 | contig 17701 bp, 16 predicted proteins | sample M180m32315metaG_FD_203457 | JGI IMG/M metagenome (GOLD analysis project Ga0315326, IMG submission 203457) | Ammonia-oxidizing marine archaeal communities from Monterey Bay, California, United States - M1 80m 32315 | ecosystem: Environmental > Aquatic > Marine > Coastal | place: USA: California... | reverse complement strand
TGATCCAGGTCCAGGAAAGCATTATAGAGCTCACATTTTTACAACATCAGGAACTTTTGATATAACTCAAGTTGGAACCGTCAGTGGAACAGGTGAGTTTGACTTTTTAGTTATTGCTGGTGGTGGATCAGGTGGAGGTAATATTGGTGGTGGTGGCGGCGCTGGTGGATTAAGAACTTCCATGCCAGAGGGTCCTGGTGGAGGAGGAACTGCTGAATCAGCAATCACTGCAATAGTCGCAAGCTATCCGATTGTTATTGGCGGTGGTGGAGCAGGCGATGAAGCTAGTCAACCCGGTGATCCTGGACTTGGTAATCCTGGAGTTGATACTGTGCTTACATATCCAACTGGAACTATTACATCTCTTGGTGGGGGTAGAGGAGCAGGAGGAAATGGAAATAGTGGAAATTCAGAAACTGGTGGTTCAGGTGGTGCTGGTGGTTCTTATCCTCCTGCTCCTGGTAGTGCAGGAACTGCTAATCAAGGATATGCAGGTGGAGGTACACCCAAGGCCGGTGGCGGTGGCGGAGCAGGTGCAGTAGGTGAAAATGGAAGTACCAATTCTGGTTCTGGTGGTGCGGGTAAGGTAGTAAATATTTTCCCATCTCCTCCTACAATAAATTCTGGAAATGGGTATTATTGGGCTGGCGGCGGCGGCGGCGGTGAGCATTGGACAGCAGCTGCAGGTGATGGTGGAATTGGTGGTGGAGGCGGTGGTGGTTGTGATCCTAGTTCTCCTACAACTAATACCCAAGGCGATGGTGGTGGAAGTGCTCTTAATACTGGTGGTGCTGGAGGCACGGGATTAGACTACGGTAGTCCACACACAACTGGTAGGCCTGGTGGTTATGGTGGAACTAATACTGGTGGTGGAGGCGGTGGAAGTTCTCACAATAGTGCTAAAGCTGGAATTTGGGGAGGAATGGGTGGATCAGGAATCGTAGTAGTAAGATATGAGAGAGATAGTGCCGCATCCACAGCAAAAGCAACTGGTGGTGTAATAAGTTATTATGGTGGTAAGACAATCCATACTTTCAATGGTTCTGGAACATTTGATACTGGACCAACTTGGACTTCAGCAACTGTAGAGTATATTGTAGTTGCTGGGGGTGGTGCAGCAAATAATGAGGATCTTGGTGGTGGTGGTGGTGCTGGTGGATATTTAACTGGTACAACACCCATAGGAGCACATCCAGTATCAACAACAATTCAAGTTGGTGCTGGTGGTCAAACCTCATATAGGGATAGTATTAATGGTCAAAATGGAGGTCCATCATATTTTGGATCACCCATTACTGCAACTGGTGGTGGCGGTGGTGCTGCTAAAAATAGTAATCCCACTGGAAGTCCTGGTGGATCTGGTGGTGGCGGAGATTGGGGACCTGCACCAGGAGGTACTGGTGTCCCAGGACAAGGAAATCCTGGTGGTGATGGTCCAAGCACACCTACTGCAAGTGGTGGTGGCGGTGGAGCAGGTGGAGCAGGTGGTGATGGACAGCCATCACCAAAGGTTGGTGGTGCAGGTGGTATAGGAGTACAAGCTCCTACTACATTTAGAGATCCAAATAGTTCTGTTGGAGCTCCTGGACCTGGACCTTCACTGTATTGGTTTGCTGGTGGTGGTGGTGGATGTACTGATGGTCCTGGTACTGGAGGAGCTGGAGGAGCTGGTGGCGGTGGAACTGGTGGATATCATCCAGGAGGTGGGGGTACTTCTGGTAAGGATGGAACTGGTGGTGGTGGCGGTGCTACTGACCAAGGAGGAGGTATCGCTGTCAGTGGTAATGGCGGTTCTGGTATAGTCTTAGTAGCATATCCAACATAAATATTCAAAAAATATATAACAGATGGCAATTAGAGCAATAGGAAATCCAAACGCAAGATATAACGCAGTATGGGAACAGACTGCAAAGGGTGCTGTGGGTTCAGCTCCAGTATCAGTATATACAGAAGCAACTGGTGGAGTTATTAGTGATTATACTGATCCAGGTCCAGGAAAGCATTATAGATCACATGTTTTTACAACATCAGGAACTTTTACTGTAAGTCAAGCTGGCAGTGGTGGAAACAGTGATGTTGAGTATCTTGTAATTGCTGGTGGTGGAGGTTCTGGTGTTGATGGATATCCAGGTGGTCCCAGAGGTTCTGGAGGTGGTGGTGCTGGAGGTATTCACTCCAACCATACTGATATGCCTTCACCAAGAAGAGGTTCGGCATTTCCAATATCAGCATCACCTGGATCTTATACAGTAACTGTTGGAGCTGGTGGAGTTGCTGGACCTGCAACTGGTGGTAAGGGAGTTAATGGAAGTGATAGTATTTTTAGTTCAGTAACTTCAACTGGTGGTGGTGCTGGAGGTGGTCATAGTCCTACTATGGTTAATGGAAATGTAGGTGGATCTGGTGGTGGTGCAACAAATGATCAATCTGGATTAGGTGTAAGTCCTCCTACAAATCAAGGATTCTCTGGTGGCGACGGTTCTACTAGTGGTCCTTATGGAGGAGGAGGCGGCGGTGGCGCAGGTGGTGCTGGTGGCACTGCACCTGGTTCAACTGGTGGCGCAGGTGGTACTGGTATTCAAATTAAAATTGCTGGTCCTGCATCAACTACTGGTGTAGGAGCATTAAATCCAGGACCAGGTGAATATCAGTGGTTTGGTGGAGGTGGTGCAGGGTATGGACCTGCCGGAGCTGCTGGTGTTGGAGGTGGTGGAATTGCAGGACCTTCTCCACCAAACACATCAACCACTCTTTCTGGTCAATCTGGAACTGGTGGTGGTGGAGGAGGAACTCGTAATAATGTAGCAGGATCAGGTGGATCAGGTATTGTAGTAGTAAGATATGAGAGAAATAGTGCAGCATCAGCAGCAAAAGCAACTGGTGGTGTAATAAGTTATTATGGTGGTAAGACAATTCATACTTTTGTAAATTCTGGAATATTTGCACCAACTTCAGCAATTCCATCAGCAGAGGTTGTTATTGTTGCTGGTGGTGGTGGTGGCGGCGCAGAGGGTACTGCTAGTCAATCGGCTAGTGCTGGTGGTGGTGCTGGTGGTTATGTAGAAGGATCGGGTCTACCATTCTCACCAGGATCTCCAGTAACTATAACTGTTGGTGGCGGTGGTTCTGGTGGTTTTGCTTCCATCCGCGACCAAGGAGAATCGGGAGGTAATTCTTCTGTTGGTTCAGTTACTGCTCTTGGTGGCGGTGGCGGTGGTGGAGGTGGATATCCAGGTAGACCGGAGGGAATTGGAGTTGCTGGTGGAAGTGGTGGAGGTGGATCTGGTTCGGGTTCTTCTCCAACTACAGGTGGTGGCGGCGCTGCTAGTCCACAACCTGTTCCTGGTGATTATACTGCTTATGGAAATGCTGGCGGCGCTGGTGTTAATGTTACCGGATATCCTTCTGGTGGCGGCGGTGGTGCTGGTGGTGCTGGTCTAGCAGGATACCCTACTGCACAATCACCTGCTCTTGGTGGATATGGTGGTGTAGGAAAACAACTTCCAGCAACATTCCGTGATCCTAATTCAACCGTAGGTGCTCCTGGACCTGGACCTGGACTGTATTGGGTTGCTGGTGGCGGTGGCGGTGGATCATTTAATAATCCTGATGGTGCTACTGTAGGACCAGGTGGTGGACCAGGTGGACCTTATGCTGGTGGTGGTGGTAGTGCTACTGTAGGACCAAATGAATCGGGTGCGTCTACGTCTGGTACTGAAAGCACTGGTGGTGGTGGTTCTGGTGCTGCCATTGGAGTAGCTCCAGGAGGTGCTTATGCTGGTAGTCCTGGTGGTAAGGGTGGTTCTGGTATAGTCTTAATAGCATATCCAACATAAATAATCAACTGGTGCTTATTCTGTAGATGGTAGTGCTGGAGGATCTGGTATTATAATTATTCGTTATGCAGTTTAATTATAAATAACTAAAAAGTAATCAGATGGCGATAGGAAGACCGTTAAATTTAACAGCTAATGTTGCCACTAAGAATATTAGTGTAATTGCAACATCAGGTCAAACCCAGTTCACGGTTACTGGTGGATATAGAATTAATGAGATTGCTGTATATCGTAATGGTACTCGTCTTATTGATGGAAGAGATTTTACTGCAACAGATGGTTCAATTGTAACCTTACTTTCTGGTGCAGTACTTGCTGATATAATTGAATTTCAGATTTTTGATTCTTTTAATGTTGCTAATACTATTAAACCAGATGAATCTAGCCAGACTATTAATGGTGATTTAACTGTTACTGGAACATTATCAGGATTAACTTCTGTTACTGGAGCCAGTATTGGTATTCAATCTGCTGGAACTCATATTGGTATTGCCCAAACCATTAATTTTATTGGTGCAGGTAATACTGTTGTAACTAATGGAAATACAATTGATGTTAGTATTTCTGGTAGTGGTGGAGGTGGTTTAGGAACTGCTATTAACTATGCAGATGGAACTTCTTCTCCTTTCAGTTATATTGATCCTGAAGCAACAGTAGGTGAAGATATGCTCCTAGATAATACATCTGCTGGGGAATCAGATACTTATATTGTATCTGTTATACCTACAATTAATATTGGTGCAGGTATAGCAGTAACAGTTGGTGCTGGTAAGACTATGGTTATTGATGTTCTACAAATCGGAGACCTATAATGTCAATACTTGCTGTTGATAGTATTAAACCAAGAGCTACAGGGGTAGCTGTAACAGTAACTGGTGATCTGGATGTTACAGGTACTCTTGGAGTAACTGGTGATATTTCTTATGATGAGGTAACTGGTAGAAATATTAATATTACTGGTATTGCAACTGTAAATACTTTTGGAGCAAGTGGTATTGCTACGGTCGGTATTTTAACTGCTTATGAATCTATAACAGTTAAGGTTGGTGCTGGTTCTACTGAATTAGCTACTGCAATTGATGCTAAAGCATCGACTGGTAAAGCTATTGCTATGGCAATGGTATTTGGATAAATAAACAAGAAGAGGACTTTTTAAACCATGGCTGCACCAAATATTGTAAATGTAGCAATTATCACGGGGATAACAACATTTATTGCTGGAATTAATACTGGAGGTGATGGCGGTGCTGTCACTAAAAACCCTGCAGGTGTAACCACCATCGTTTCTAATGCTGCTAGTAGTGGTAAGGTATTAAAGATTAATAGTTTGGTTGCTGCGGGTGTTGGAAATACAACGGGAGTAACGGTAGATATTTACGACAAAGCAACTGCAACTGGTGCAGCAAATACAGTTTCAATTGCATCAACGATTGCAGTTCCTACATTCTCATCTGTTGTCATCATCAGTAAAGAGAACGCATTATACTTAGAAGAAGACCGATCACTTGGAGTTTACTGTGAACCAGATGTAGGAAGTATCAACGTAGTGGTTGCATACGAAGAAATTAGCTGAGGGGAATAAGAAATGGGATATCTCGGCAGAAGAATTGGTTTATCACAGGATAAAGGAAATTCTACTCCTGGTGGTGGAGGTGGTGCTGTTGGTGGTGGTATATTAGATTTAGTTGCACAAGGATATTTTAATAGAGAAGGTAGCATTTATAATGCTCAAATAGGGCGAGGAGTACTATCAGGATTAACAGCAACTGGTGGTGTTATAAGTGATTATACTTCTGGTAGTGATGTTTATAGGGCACATATCTTTACATCATCAGGAGATTTTGATGTAACTGAACTTGGCGATTTTGGTGATAGTGTTGAATATCTTGTCGTCGCTGGTGGCGGTTCTGGTGGCGGCACTAGTAGCTCAGGTGGAGGAAGAGGTGGCGGCGGTGCCGGTGGATTAAGAACCAATCTTACAGGTCACCCATTAGCAGGTTCAGCATTTCCAGCAGCTGTAGCAACATATACTATAACAGTTGGTGGAGGTGGAGGAACTCAAAGTCAGGCTGATGGTGTTGTAGGATCTCCTTCTTATTTTGGACCACCATCTACACCAACTGGTATAACAGCAACTGGTGGTGGTGCTGGTGGTTATCAACCTACCGATAATGATGGTGGTTCTGGTGGTGGTACATACAATTCAGGAACCCCATATGTTGGTTTAGGAAACACTCCACCAACATCTCCTCCACAAGGAAACAATTCAGGTCAGGGTGGTGATCAATGTGCAAGTGGTGGTGGCGGTGCGGGGGCAGTTGGTACAGATGGATCAGGAACAGTTGGTGGTGCTGGTGGTATTGGTGTACAAGTTTTAATTGCGGGTGGATCTACAGCAACAGGTGTTGGTGCATTAAATCCGGGACCAGGAGAATATCAGTGGTTCGCTGGTGGTGGAGGTGGCGCTGGTTCTTGGGCCGCAACTCCAGGTGGCGGTGGTGATGGTGGTGTAGGTGGTGGTGGAGCAGGTAATGGAAAACCTAGTTATGGAACTGATCGTAAGGGAGAATTCTCAACCGGTGGTGGCGGTGGTGGAGCAACTGGCAGTGGATCTAGTGGATATGATGGAGGTTCCGGTGGATCTGGTATTGTCGTGGTTCGTTATCAAATAGGATCAATAACAGCAACCGCAAAGGCAACTGGTGGTGCTATCAGTTTCTATGATGGTAAGACAATTCATACATTCACTAATTCTGGTGATTTTGACAACACTACTGGATCTCCTCTAAGTGTTGAATATATAATTGTAGCTGGCGGCGCTGCTGGTGGTAATGGTGGTGGAGGTGGAGGTGGTGCTGGAGGATATAAAACTGGACCTGGCACTGTTAGCCCTGGTCCTAATGGTGTTGTTGTTGGTGGAGGTGGTGCAGCATTAACCGCAGGATACTATCCTGGCGGTTCTCCAGCTGCACTGCGTGATGGTAATGATTCATCATTTAATTCGGTAACATCACTACAAGGTGGTGGTGGCGCATCTGGAAGTACTCCTGGTCCTTCTGCTGGTAATACTGGTGGATCTGGTGGTGGTGGTGCTTACTATCCAACTCCTGGAGGTGCTGGAACTGGTGGTGGTTCAGGCAATACTGGAAATCCAGGCGGAACTGGAAAATGGGCAGCCTCTGCTAACCATTCTGGTGGCGGTGGAGGTGGTGCTGGTAGTGCTGGTACTGATGCAGGAGTTCCTGCAAATGGATGGGCAGGAAATGGTGGTGATGGAATTCAAATTCCTACTACTTTCCGAAATCCAGAATCTGCATCTCCTCCAGCTCCTTGGCCAGGTTCAGGTGATCAAATATCAGGTGGATTAGGAACACCAGGACCAGCAGGACAGTTCTATGTCGCTGGCGGTGGTGGTGGTGCTAATCATAATGACCCATCAAGTCTAAATGGTGGCACTGGTGGATTTGGTGGTGGTGGAAGAGGTGCAATGACCAATACTGCCACTACACCCGAAACGCGAGTAGCACAAAGTGGTGAGATGAATACTGGTTCAGGTGGTGGTGGTGCTTCTCCAGGAACTTCAGAACAATTGGCAGGTTCTGGTGGTTCCGGTATTGTTTTGATTGCTTATCCCACCTAACTAAATATCTAATAAAGTAGTTGTAAAATGTCCCAGATTAATGTTACCACAATTAGAAGTAGAACGGGTGGTCCTCCTGCTTTGGATAAGGGAGTTGTTGTAACTGGAATTGTTACTGCTACTACTGGAAATATCACTGGCAATTTAACTGTTGGTGGTTCATTAAGTTATGAAGATGTAACTAATGTAGATTCTGTTGGTGTTGTAACTGCAGGAAAGGGATTTAGGGCTACTACTGGCGGTGTAATTGTAACTGCAGGTGTATCTACTTTTAGTGCAGATATAAATGCTAGTGCTGGTTTAGATGTTGATGGACATACTGAATTAGATGATGTTAATATTGCTGGTGTTACTACATTTGTTGGTTTAACAACTGTAACTAATGCTGATGCTTTTCATGCAAAACAATTAAATATATCTGGTATTACTACAGTATCTCAAGGGGTAAATCTTGATGGATATAAGGTAGAAGAAGGAAAGCAAGATGGATCTACTAGTTTAAATGGTGAGTTTGATTTTGAATTAGAGAACGGACATATTCAAAGGTATTCTGCTGCTACTGGTGGAAATTATTTCCCAGACATAAGAGTAAGTAGTAGTCAATCATTAAGTTCAGTAATGGATGTGGGAGATGTAATTTCTGTAACATTAATAGTTGCATCATCAAGTCATTATCTTTATAATGGTGGTGTTGCTAATGATACAGTTAAGATTGATAATAGTGCATCAAATATAGATATAGATTGGGTGGGTGGTAGTGCTCCTTCTGCTGCTAATGGTAGTGGATTTGATATATACGCATTTACTATTATGAAAACAGCTGCTACTCCTGCATATCATATTATAGGAAATGCAATAGGTGTTGCTTAATAGAGGGGTGACATAATGGGATTTCAAGGACTATCTGGATTTGGAGGAGGCGCAACAGGTCTTTCACTTTCTTCTGCGGGTGGTGATTTAGGAGCAAGTGGTGGAGTTGTTGGTGAGTATACAGATCCTGGTCCAGGTAATGTTTATAGAGTTCATCTTTTTCAATCACCAGGAACATTTGTTGTTGAATCTCCAGCAGTAACTGCGGTTGAATATCTTGTAGTGGCTGGTGGCGGTGGTGGCAGTGAGGGTGCTAATTCCGGCGGTGGCGGTGGTGCTGGTGGTTTTAGAACTAATGTTCCGGGAACACCAGGAAGTCATACTACTACGGTTGCTTTTCCTGTTTCAACTTCACCTGGAGAGTATTCTGTAACAGTTGGTCAGGGTGGTATTGGTGCATCAGCTCCACCAGGTGGCTATCGCGATGGTTTTAATGGTGCTGATTCATCGTTTGGTCCAATAACTGCTGATGGTGGTGGATGGGGTGGAGGAGAAACTCCAACTACTGCTACAGGTAATCCAGGTGGTTCTGGTGGTGGTGGTTCAACCACTCCAGGTTCGACAGTATATCCTGGTGGAGCTACTATTGCTGTAACAACTCCTTCTCCATGGCCTGGTCCTGCAACTCAAGGTACTGCTGGTGGTTCTGGACAGCATGTTCCTGGAGTTTGGGAAAGTGGTGGAGGCGGTGGTGGTGCTGGCAATGCAGGTCAGAATTCTACTCAACCTACTGGGGGTGGTGATGGTGGTATAGGTATTCGTTCTCCTATTACTGGCCCAGCATATGCTATAGGATATGATGGATCTCCTACTTCCCTAGGTGGATGGGTTGGTGGTGGTGGTGCAGGATATTACGATTTATCTCCTGACAGTCGTGGAGGAGGTGGAGGATGGGATGGATCATCAGAATTACCTGGTACACCTTTATCTGGTGGTGGTGATGCTTCTGGTTTTGGATACCCAGGTAGGACTAATAGTGGTGGAGGTGGTGGCTCATGCGGTCCAACACAGGAAGCTGGAAATGGCGGACCAGGAATAGTAGCAATAAGATATCAAATTTCAGCAATTGGTGGAACTTCCCAAGCAACGGGTGGTAATGTAAGTTTTTATGAAGGTAAGACAATTCATGCATTTACCTCTTCAGGATCATTAGTTTGTCCTACCTCTATATCTAGTGTAGAGTATGTTATTGTTGGTGGAGGTGGCGGCGGCGGTGCTGGTACTGGTGCTTCTCCAAATGGATATGCTGCTGGTGGAGGTGGTGCTGGTCAATACTTAGAAGGATCAGGTGTAACTCTTCCGGCTACTACTTATCCAGTAACTGTTGGTGAGGGTGGAAATCGTTGGGTGAGGTATGCAGATCCTTCATCAACTAATAATCCTACTAATGAAGGTAAAGGAGAACAAGGAGGAGCATCCACATTTAATAGCCTAACTGCTGGTGGTGGAGGTTATGGTGGTAATTATAGTTGGGGTGCTCCTGCTCCACCTTTTAGTGGTGGAGATGGAATGTCTGGTTCACCCGCTGGAAAAGGATCTGGTGGTGGTAAGTGTTCATATGATAATGGACCTGCTGGTGCGGGTAGTGGTGGACCTGGAGGATATCCTGGTGGTTCTAATCCACCTACTAGTATTTCTGCTGGTGCCGGTGGTGGAGGTGCAGGCGGCGCAGGACAGGATGGAGCTGATGGTTTAGCTGGTGGTAAGGGTGGTGTAGGTCTTCAACTTCCTGCAACATTCAGAGATCCTAAAGCAAGGTATGGTCGTGGACCTGGTGATCCAGCTCCATATCATTGGGTTGCTGGTGGCGGTGCTGGTGGATCAAATCAACCTGCTAGCCCAGGAAGTAATGCAGCTTCTGGTGCAGGTGGTGGAGGTGTAAATGGAACTGAACCATTCCCCTCAGCACCAGAAGCTCAATCAACACCTTATGCTGGTGGTGGATTTGGTGGATATGCGCTTAGTCCAACTGATGTTAAGAGTGGTGGTGATGGAGCCTTTGGTGGTGGCGGCGGTGGCGCAGGATCTTGGGGTGGTGGTGGATATGCTGAGGGTGGTGGTAATGGTGGGATGGGTATTATCCTTATTGCTTATCCTACTTAACTAAATAATTAAAAAATAAACTCATGTCTCAGTTACTAGTTGATGATATTGTAAATAAGGATGATACAGGAGCTCCTGGATTATCTAAAGGTGTTATAGTAACTGGTATAACCTCTTCCACTTCGGCTGTTATTGGTACTGGAGTTACTATTAATTCTACAGGTATTGATGTAGGAGTAGGTATCATGACAGCAACCACCCTTGATGCAACAACGGTTAATGCAACCACTCTTGATGCAACAACAGTTAATGCAACCACCTTAACAGGATCTGGGGCAAATCTTACTGGATTGCCTGCTGGATTTAATTGGGTTGATGGATCACTCTTCTAAATACTAATAAAAGAAAAATACAATGGCATTAGCAAGGACAGATTTAACACCAGTATATCAGGTAGGAGCTGCATCCACTGTAGGAGTTGTGACAGTTGGATCTGCTCAGACTTGCTATATTAAGAGTATAATGATTCATAATTTGGATTCATCCGCAACGCAAAACGTTGATATTCATATAGTACCTAACAGTAGTGGTAGTGCGGGAAGTTCATCATCAACTACACAGATTGCGCGAATTGGTGTAGGAACAGATGATACGTTCTTCTTTGAACCCGCATATCCTGTGGTGATAAGAAATGATGGAGATACTTTACAGATTCAGAATGAAGGAACTACTACAAATGCTATTAATGTATTAGTAACCGGCGATTTGGAGATTTAGACCAATGGGTGTTAAGAATACTCAGTTTAATGTTAGAGGTGATTTTTTAGGAGAATATTTAAGTGGAAAATTTGTGGGATATAATTCCCAACAATTAGGTGATATTGGATCTTCACTATCCCCATCTGGTGCGTCTGGCAATCCTTTAGGGCATGATGCAAGTGGTGGAATTATTAATGATTGGCTTGATCCTTCACCCGGAAAAGTTTATAGAACTCATATCTTTATGAATACAGGAACTTTTGACGTTACAGCACTTTCTAGTTCTTATCCTGCTGATATTGAGTATCTTGTTGTGGGTGGTGGTGGCGGTGGTGGAATGACTAGAGCGGGGTATACCGGTGGTGGTGGCGGTGGTGCTGGTGGTCTTAGAACTAATTTATCTGGACATCCTTTAGCAGCACCTGCATATACAATTAGTACAGGTGTTTATAATGTAGTTGTTGGTGGTGGTGGAAATACTGGTAAAGGTGGGACTCCTCACTGGGGACCAGGTCCTATTAATTCTCAAGCAGCACAGAATGGGGGTAATTCAGAATTTTATCCTGCTCCAGTAAGTTATCCAAATACTAATTTTATTAGGGGAGCAGGTGGTGGCGGCGGCGGTAATGCTTCTGAACCATCTGCACCTGCAGGTCAACCTGGTGGTTCGGGCGGCGGACAGACTTATTATAATCCTTCTCCAGCTGGTGGTACAGTTATAACTGATCCAAATCATCCTCAAACTGCTGGATATGCTGGTGGGGCTCAAGCACCAACTTCTAGTGGTGGATCTATTAGTGGTGGTGGCGGTGGTGCTGGTGCTGTTGGTGAGGATGGTAGAGGTACTACTGCTGGACCTGTTTCTCCTACAACATCCCCATATGGTGCAGGTGGTGCAGGTCTTCAGGTAGCATTTGCTGGACCTCCGACTGCATCACCTATAGGTGTTCCTGGACCTAGTGGAAATGGATGGTTTGCTGGTGGTGGCGGTGGTGGTTTGTATTCAGCTCCCACTCCTGATGTTCCGACTTATTCTCCTTTCCCTGCTGGTAATGGTGGAGCTGGTGGTGGTGGAACTGGAGTTACAGCAGGTCCGGGAATATTTCCTGCTGGCGGTGTAGCTGGCACACGTTCCACTGGTAGTGGTGGTGGAGGAGGAGGTACTGCTGGTGGTGCACCAGCCGCTTCTATGGGTGGTCAAGGAGGAAGTGGAATTGTAGCAATAAGATATCAAATAGGAACAACAACATCTGCACCAGGAGCCAAAGCAACTGGTGGTGATATAAGTTATAATGCTACTAACGAGCAATGGATTCATACCTTCACAACTTCGGGAACATTTGCTACTGGACCAACTTGGACAGCAGCAGATGTTGATTATTTTATAGTCGGTGGTGGCGCTAGTGGTGCGGGTGCTGGTACAGGTTCTTATGGCGGCGGTGGTGGTGGTGCCGGAGCAGTTAGAAGAGGAACAACACCTATAGCTGCACATCCAGTATCAACAACAATTCAAGTTGGTGCAGGTGGGGCAGCTAGTTATCACGAACTTCTGCCCGCATATACAGGACTTGATGGAACTCCATCATATTTTGGTGTACCAATAGCTGCTGCTGGCGGTGGTGGTGGTGGACAACCGGCAGGAAATGGAATTGCAGGTGGTTCTGGTGGTGGTGCTGGTGGCACAGGAACTAGTCAAACTGGCGGTACAGGAAGTGGTGACCCTTATCCTGGATCTCCTCCTGATGAATCTCCTACTAATGGGTGGGGTAATGATGGAGGAGATACTCCTGGTGCCATGAATGGTGGCGGTGGTGGTGGTGGTGCGAGTTCTGTTGGTGATAATGGGCAACCAAAAGGTGGTGGTTCTGGTGGTTCTGGAATGGCTATTCCGACTACATTTTATAGTCCAACTATATCCACTATAGGTGGTACTGCTCCTCCAACTAATCCTGGTGAATATTGGGTTGCTGGCGGTGGTGGTGGTTCTACATATCTACCTGATTCAGAAGGTGGTGGAGGTGGTGGCGGAAGAGCTGCTGCAACAGCTGATGAAGCTGGATATGCTGGTGGTGGTCAAGGAGAAGGGTCTTATAACTGGCCATTTCAGCCCAATTGGACTGGACGCCCACTTGCGGTATCACAGGGTTGGGAAAATACCGGCGGTGGCGGCGGTGGTGGTGGAACAGGATCTTGGGGTTATAAAGGTGGTTCTGGTCTTGTTATTATTGCATACCCCAGATAACTAAATAAATACAAACAACTAATTTAGAAGATAAACATGGCTCATTTTGCAAAAATAGATGCTAACAACGCTGTTGAGCAAGTCATCGTTGTGAGTAATGATGATATTAAAGATAACAGCGGCACTGAAGTAGAAAGTATTGGCGTTGCTTTCTGTCAGAAACTATTAGGTGCTAGCACCAATTGGAAGCAAACCTCTTATAATAATAATTTTAGAGGTAATTATGCTGGTATAGGGATGACCTATGCTGAAAATGTTGCTACTCTTGGTGTTGGATCAACGGATATTTTTATTGGTATCAATACTAATGCATCATGGTCTGTAGGAGTTACTACCGCACAATGGTATCCACCTTCTAATCCTGGAGAGGCTCCTGCTTTAACAACTTCAGAGCAAAATGCAGGTAAGTCTTATAGATGGGATGAGAATAATTATAATAGTAACCCAGCAACAGCATGGGTTCTGGTAACACCATAAGATTAAGGAAGGGAAACCTCCCTTTTCTTTTATGAATAAATAACTAGAAAGAATTGGTAGAATGGCGATTACCAACGCAAGTAGATTAGCTGATTTTGGATCTGGTATAGGTACTGAAGGTGCTGTACTGCAAGTTGATAATACAAACAATAGATTGGGTGTTGGAACTACTAATCCTCAGGGGATGTTGCAGGTAGGAACTAGTATTACTATGCATGGTAATGCTGGTAATATTATTTCTTCTGGAATTATTACTGCTACTACTTTTAGTGGGAGTGGATCTGGATTAACAGGTGTTGCATCTACTGATAATATTATCACTGGTACTGCTGCCACCTTTACGGGTGGGGTATGGGTTGGATCTGCTTTAACTACTAGTGGAATAACTACTTTTTATAATGATACGGAATCTACTTCTTCTACTACTGGTGCATTAATTGTATCTGGTGGTGTTGGTATTGCTAAGAGTTTGAGTGTTGGTGGAAATATTTCTGCTGGTGGCACTGTAACTTATGAAGATGTAACTAATATAGATTCTGTTGGTATTGTTACCGCTGGTGGTGGACTGTATGTTGGAAGAACTTCAATTGGTGCTACATTTACGACTGCTGGTGATGCTATATTAGCGGGTGTGGTAACTGCTACTAGTTTTTCTGGTGATGGTTCAGGACTTAGTGGTGTTGAAAGTTGGAACCAGCAAGACACCTGGTTATATGGTGGTGGTTAATCTAATAAATAACTAAAAAAGAAATCATGGCACTGGACAGAGGAAAATTAACTAATGTGGTTCAGGTAGCAGCAGGTACTACTGTTGGTATTATAACTTGCGAGTCTAATAAGAAGGTTTATGTTAAATCAATTATTGCTCATCATGCCGGAGCGGGGATAGCAACAGGGACTGCTCAAGTTTATTTTTGTCCTACTGGTGTTACTAGTAGTTACACAAATCAGATTTTTGATGTTGATATAAATGCAGGGGAAACAGTATTAATTGAACCTTCATATCCTCTTGTGTTGGGTGCAACTGGTGAGAGTGTTCAAGTAGGTAGTGGTAACATGGTTGGCCTTGGCGCAACTGATATTAATTTTATTATTACCGGTGATAAGGAGGCTTGATAAATGCCATTTAAATCTAGCTTAATGAGGTCGGCAGGGAAACTTTTTGGTGTTTCTAATCAAGAAGATTTAGATTTGCGAGGTGAAACGGCAGAGACGAGGTGGAGAGCAGTAGCAAAAGCAAGTGGTGGAACAAAATCATCTCCAGGTGATGGGTATATATACCATCAATTTTATGCATCTGTTCCTGGCACTGCTCCAGGTCCTTATACAAAAACACCAAATACCTCTGATACTTTTGAGACTCTAGAGGCATTAACATGCGATGTGCTTATAATTGGTGGTGGTGCTGGTGGTGGCAGCACACCAAGTGGTAATACTGGTGGTGGTGGCGGTGGTGCTGGTGCGGTCATTTATTTGACATCGCAACCATTTCCTATTGCAACTTATCCTCTTACTGTAGGGGGTGGAGGCCAGGATGTTGATCCTGTTGCTGCTCCTGCAGCTGCCAATAGGGGAGATGAAAGTATTTTCAATGGATCTACTGCCTATGGTGGTGGTCCAGGAGGATATGGAGCAGGCAATGGAGGTTCTGGAGGACCGGGTAATAGTCCTGGTGGATGGGGATCTGGAGGTGGTGGTGGTGCTGGATATCCTAGTCCAGGACCAGCTGGAACTAGTGGTAATCCGGCTCATCCAGGTAGTGGCACTGATGTTCCTAGTGTACCAGCTTCAGTATATGGATTTGGACGAGCTGGTGGAATTGGTGGTGGTGATGGTTCTAACCTCTCTGCTGGAGGTGGTGGAGGTGGAATATCTTCCGTAGGACTTCAAGGAGAAAGTGGATCTAATCCTCCTGGTTATTCACAGGGTGGTGCTGGAGGCGCTGGAGGACTTTATACTATAAGTGGAACTGCTCAAGGTGTTGGTGGTGGCGGTGCTGGTGGTTCTTATAGTAAAACAGGAGTTAGTCCTACTGCCTACGATTCAGGTGGTGGTATAATGGATAGTAGAGCATGGCCAACGGGCATGGCAATTTATTCCTATCCTGGACCCATAGGCATACCACAAAGATTCCATGGTTTAGATGGTACAGGTGGTGGGGGTACTGGAGGTTGTAGTAGTCCTGGTTATGTATCTGGAGCTCCACCAACCATTACTGTGAGTGGTAGAGGTGGATGTGGATTGGTTCAGATAAGATATCCTGAGTAAGATATCCTGTTTAATTTCTCCAAAATTCTCTTTTTGAATATTTTTCCACTAAGTATTGGGGTAAGATATCTTTAATTTTATAGTTGGGTGGTTGTATAGTATTTTTTACTTCATGTAGATTGCTTTTAAATACCATTTTGTCATTATATTTTAAACCATTTACACTAAACTGTTGGATATCATTATAATTATGATTATAGTGAGGAATATTTAAGAAGTCATATACTTTATGAATGGTTCTTTTTGGAGACTTGATGAAATCTTTATATTCTATAAGATGAAGATATTTTTTATTTTCTTCTTTACATAGGTTTCCTAAAGAGAATAGGGAATGATCTAATTGGCCCATAGGTTGAATAACCCATTCACATGATCTTTCAATTTCTGATTTGTAGTTATCCTCAAATCTTTTGCCTTGGTTTATTTCTTTATCAATTTCTTTTTTTATATAATCTGGGGAAGTTTTAATAAAAGATGCTATAATTTCAACTATATCTCTTACTGTACAAATAATTTTAATTTCATTTTTAAGATATTCCTGTAGAAGTTGTAGATTGAAAGGAGTTCCCCATGGCCCTCTGTCAATAATATATTTTGCATTCCAATCCTGATAATAACTATCAAAAGAAGAAGATACTAAGTTATCTAAAGATTTACTATCAGGAAAATTATAATATTGTTCCGAATATTTTAAGTGATATGTATTATATAAATGTATGTTTAAAAAACTATTAGATGAGACTTTGATATCTGGATTTTGGTTGAGTATTGATGAAAGTAATGTATTACCACTACGAGGTAGTCCAGCCAGAAAATAGTATTTTTTCATTACATATGTTTATGATGTATATTAGTATAGCATTTAATTTTTAGTTAGTAAAGATCAAGTTGACATTTTAAAAACCTTCCTATATAATAAACTGAATACATTATAGGTATATGGCATATCAGAGTACATGGTATTTTACTGACCTTCCTGAGAAGGTGGTGGATCTTATTGCAGAAGATCTGACAGAGAACTTTGACCCCCAGATGGCAGACTCTAAGTTGCATGGAGATGCACTGAATAAGGATAAGAGAAACTCTCAGAATGCATGGATCCCTACTCATCATTGGGTTGGTGGATTTATTTGGCATTATATTATGAGGGCCAATAGAGAGAACTTCCTATATGATTTGCGGTGTATTGATGGTGAGAGTATGCAATATACGCGATATGAAGAAGGGCAGTTTTATGGTTGGCACAATGATGCAGGACTTGCCACACAATATAAACCAGTATCTGTAGGTAATCGTGCAGAGGGATTAGGACAAGATTTTCTTAATGAAAATGTAGAGATGGTAAGGAAGTTGTCTTTTGCCATGCAACTATCTGATCCTGATGATTATGAAGGTGGTAATGTTCAACTACTGGATGAAGCTGGTAATAGTTATATGGCACCCAGAAAGAGGGGAACTATAATGTTATTTGACTCTCGTACTCAACATAGAGTTCTTAAAGTAACAAAAGGTATTCGCAAGTCTATCGTTGGATGGACTGTTGGACCTCGTTGGAAATAGGAGGTT
>Ga0315326_10000595_pt1 | contig 17744 bp, 17 predicted proteins | sample M180m32315metaG_FD_203457 | JGI IMG/M metagenome (GOLD analysis project Ga0315326, IMG submission 203457) | Ammonia-oxidizing marine archaeal communities from Monterey Bay, California, United States - M1 80m 32315 | ecosystem: Environmental > Aquatic > Marine > Coastal | place: USA: California... | reverse complement strand
AGGAGATAAATATGATGCAAATCAATATATAGGCGTTCAAGATATTTTAGATGTTTGGTTTGATTCAGGTTCTACGCATTCTTTTGTTTTAAATCGTGATAAACAAAAATGGCCTGCGGATTTATATTTAGAAGGTTCTGACCAACATAGAGGGTGGTTTCAATCTTCACTACTAGAATCATGTGGAACTAGAGGAAGAGCACCATTTGATGCAGTACTGACGCATGGTTTTGTCTTAGATGGTCAAGGACGCAAAATGTCTAAAAGTATTGGAAACGTTGTTTCTCCCCAAGACATCATAAAACAGTCAGGTTCAGATATATTAAGACTTTGGGTTGCTATGACTGATATTACAGAAGATGTAAGAATTAGCCCGGAAGTTTTAAAAGGAGTAACTGAGTCATATAGGCGTCTTCGAAATACTATTAGATTTACTATAGGCGCTTTGAATGATTTTGATGAGTCTGAATCTATAGATATAGATTCAATGCCTGAATTGGAGAAATGGGTCTTACATAGATTAAAGGAGTTAGATTTATTACTTAAAAATTCAGTAAAAAATTATACTTTTCAAACATTTTATAGTGAATTACATACTTTCTGTTCTTCAGACCTTTCAGCATTTTATTTCGATATAAGAAAAGACTCGCTTTATTGTGATGGTTTTAATGACGATAAAAGAAGATCAACTAGAACTGTACTTTATGAAGTATTTAAATGTTTAACTACCTGGCTTGCTCCTGTTATTTGTTATACTGCAGAAGAAGCTTGGTTAGCTTACATTGGAACAGATAATGAAGATAGTATTCACTTGAAACAGTTTCCAAATATTACAGAAAATTGGTTAGATGATGAATTAAATAAAAAATGGATCAATATTAGAAAAATAAGAAGAATTATTAATGGTGCTCTTGAATTGGCACGGCAAGATAAAATTATAGGATCAAGTCTAGATGCTTATATTAAATTATATGTTGAAGGTAATGAATATATTTCTTTAATTGAGTCTATTGATATTAATGAAATAGCTATTGTTTCAAAATCAGAGATTGTTGAAGGGTCTAATATTAAGGGAGCATATAAAGAAGATAGTTTAAAAGGTTTGGAAATCGTTGTATTTAAAGCAAAAGGAAATAAATGTGGTAGATGCTGGAAAATTTTCGATAACTTTGCTTATTCTTCGGATGAGCCTATATGCGAAAGATGCACAGAAGTAGTAAAATAGAAATGAAAAAAAATATTTATTTTTTAATATTAATGGTGATTATTATTTTACTCGATCAATTTTCCAAGATGAAAATTTTGAGTTATATGTTAACTGATTCTAAAGATTTAATTTTGTTACCTTTTTTAAATTTTACTTTAGTATTTAATTCTGGAGTGGCATTTGGAATATTTAGAGATTTTGGCCAATTACTCCCACATATATTTTCATTTATTGGTATAACATTTGGGTTAGGGTTAATATCCTGGGCTATTTTTGCTAAAAAGCATTATTATGCAATGACTTTAATTTCAGCAGGCGCATTGGGCAATGCTATAGATAGAATAAGGCTAGGAGTTGTTGTTGATTTTATTGATTTTTATTGGAAAAATTTACATTGGCCAGCTTTTAATATTGCTGATATTAGTATATGTATAGGAGCTTGTATTTTTTTATATAGTGAATTTAGTGAAAATAAAAAAAGAAAGGTTTAAAAGTGAATCTTATAAACATTAAATTATTTTTTAAATTTATATTACTTATTAACATTTTGTTTTTATTTAGTTGTGGAGGTGTGAAAGAAAGAGTTGGACTTATAAAAAAAGCTCCTGATGAGTTTCAAGTTTATGAGAAAAAACCTTTATCAGTTCCTCCTAATTTTGAATTAAGACCTCCTATAGATTCTGACGTAGTATTGGATGATTCTGAAGATGAAAACGTTATTTTTAAAGAAGAAGTAAACTTAGATGAATCTTTAACAATAGCAGACGAGGTTTTATTAATTTCTTTAGGAGATAAGGATACTGACAATAATATTAGGAAAGTTATTAATGATGAAAATTCAATTAGTAAAATTAAGAAGCCTCTATTAGATAAAATTTTAGATTTTGATGCTGTATTTGAAGGAGAAAAAAAAGAAAATACAATTAATGCAGAAGAGGAGAAAAAAAGAATTCAAGAGCTAAAATCTGATATTAAAGATATAGAGACTAATATAGAAGATTATGATCAAGTTGAAGGGACTGAATTAAATAATAATAATGACTTGATAGAAGAAGAAAAATCATTTTTAGATGCAATTTTTGATTTTGACTTATTTGGATCAAAGGAGGAAAATTTAGAAGATGTAAATCAAAGAGACCGTACTTTTTTTAATAAAAATAAAGAAAAAAATAGAAATAAAGAAGATTTTAAAGAAGAAAGTAAAATAATAGATGCGTTTATTTATGAAAAGGAAGGAAGTATAGATTAGTAACAATGGGTGTAAAAGAGAATTATATTTTTAGATCTTCTAACTGGGCAATTAACAATGATCTGTTAAACAAAACTAATAATATACTACTTAGATTTAAAAAAAGTATTGAACTTAATAAAATACCTATATTTTCTCTAATTGATACAGATAAAGATATTGATGAAATTGTTCAAAATGCTAATTTTTTTACTTTTGATAATAAATTAACAGATTTTGTTCTAATTGGAACCGGGGGCTCCAGTTTGGGAGCAGATGCTTTAATTCAAGCATATTCAAATCATAATTTAAATAAAAAAATAAATTTCCATATTTTAGATACACTGGATTCAAATTCAGTATCTAAAATATTAAATTCAATACAACCAAATACTGCAAAATTTCTTGCAATTTCTAAATCAGGAAAAACTACAGAGACAATAGCTTTATTACTGTTAATTATAGATTGGTTAATTGCAAATGATATTAAAGTAAAAGAGTCTGTGATGGTCATGTGTGAGAATATAAATGATAAGGAAAACGACCTTATCAGAATTGTAAAACAATATTCTTTGAAAGCCATACAACATGAAAATATTGGAGGACGTTTTTCTGTTTTTTCTTCTACTGGTTTATTACCTGCTACCATTATGGGCATTGACCCTTATTCAATAAGGGATACTGCTAGAAATACATTAAGGAATATTTTTGATGACAATTCATTCATATTAAGTTCATCAGTTTTTTCAGAAACTAATAATTTAAGTGGAAAGCTAAATTGTATTATTCATTATGGGGATGCTTTGGCCGCTTTTATTAATTGGTATAAACAATTATGGAATGAATCATTAGGTAAAGATTCTAAAGGATCTTTTTTATTAACTGCTAAAGGGAGTATAGATCAACATAGCCAGTTACAAATGTGGTTAGACGGACCAAATATTGCAAATTACACTTTTATTAAAGTTGCAAATATTGAGGGCTACAAAATTCCAACAGCTGATAAAGACATATTATTATCAGGATTAACTTTTGGTAAAATACAGAATATTATGGCGGATTCTACTTTTTCAGCATTAAAAGAAAATAACAGATCAGTAAGAATTATAAGTATACCTGATATCACGGTTGAAACTGTTACAGAATTAATGGTTAAATTTATATTAGAAGTTTTGGTAGTTGCAGAATTAATGCAGGTGGATCCATATACTCAAAATGCAGTAGAGAAAATTAAAAATAATGTATCTAAAAGATTAAAATAATATGAATAATATAAAAAAATTACCTGAAAATTTAATAAATCAGATAGCTGCTGGGGAGGTTATAGAAAGACCTAGCTCAGCTTTAAAAGAATTATTAGAGAACTCTATTGATGCAGGAGCAAATGAAATATTGATATATTTGACAGATGGTGGAAAATCTTTAATAGAAGTTATAGATAATGGTAATGGCATGACATTTGATGATTTAAATATGTGTTTAGAGCGTCATGCAACGTCAAAAATCAGCGATGGTGATCTAATGCATATAGATTCTCTAGGGTTTAGAGGAGAAGCTTTGCCTTCTATTGGATCAATAGCTAATTTGAGTATTGAGTCATATGATAAATCAAAAAAAGAGGCTTGGAAAATATCAATTATTAATAATAAAAAGAATGTTGAGCCCTCTATTATCAGATTTGGTACTAAGGTAACTATTAATGATTTATTCTTAAAGGTTCCAGCAAGATTAAAGTTTTTGAAAACTAATGGAACAGAAATTCGTTATTGTAAAGAAGTAGTAAAGCATCTAGCTATGTCACATCCTAAAATAACTTTTTCTCTAATTATTGATTCTAAAAAGATATTTTATTGGGATAAAAGTAAAAAAGCTAATTTTGAAGGTACTAAAAATAGATTAAATCAAGTTATGGGCGAAGATTTTATTAATAGTTCTGTTTCTGTAGAAATAGAACGTGATGGCTTGATATTAGCTGGTATGGTAGGTATGCCGACTTTACACCGTAATACAGGAAGAGAACAATATTTATTTGTCAACAATAGACCTGTAAAAGATAGAAATTTAATTGGAGCACTCAGAGGTGCTTATAAAGGCCTTATAGAAAATAATCGTTTTCCGGTAGCTGTATTATTTTTAGAGGTAATTCCTCAAGATGTTGATATAAACGTACATCCTGCCAAAGCCGAAGTTAGATTCAAGGATTCTGGAAAGATTAGATCTTTAATTGTATCCGGTGTTAGAAAGTCTTTAGAAAGTGCTGGATTAAATACTGCAACGGAAATTTCTAATGCCCTAATAGATAAAATGAATTTTAATACTAAAGAAGTAAATTTGATCAATAATGATCCTAATAATTTAGATTTGCATAATATAAATATTGCTCCTTCATCTAGATTTACTGATAATTTTGATAGTGATAGTTTTGATAAGCAAAGAACTTATCCTTTGGGTTCAGCTATAGCTCAAGCACATGGAACTTATATAATTGCTGAAAATGAGAATGGACTTTTACTAGTAGACCAGCATGCAGCACATGAAAGAATAGTACTGGAAAAAATTAGGGCAGGTTTTTTAAATAGTAATATACAAAAACAAATATTACTTATACCTGAAGTAGTTGAATTAACTGAGGATCATTTTGACGTAATTATCAAGCAGAAAGATAATCTAATAAAATTAGGATTAGTAATAGAAGAGTTTGATAAAAATACAATTCTTATTAGAGAACATCCTGCTATTTTAGATAAGGTTAATTTTTCTATTTTAATAAAGGATATTGCAGACGAGATTATTAACTTTGGTAGTGAATTTATTTTATCAGAGAGATTAGATAACATATGCGGTAATATGGCATGTCATTCAAGTGTTAGGTCTGGAAGGCTCCTTTTAACTTCTGAAATGAATGCTTTACTAAGAGAAATGGAGGTTACTCCAAATTCTAGCCAATGTAATCACGGTAGGCCTACTTTTATAAAACTAAGTGTCAAAGATATAGAAAAATTATTTGGAAGAACTTAATATTTTTTTAAGATAATTATTTCACTAATTCCTTGTTGCTTTTTCTCAATAATCTCAATATTTTTTTCTAATTTTAGAAGTGTATTTTTATGTTTTTCATATACATAAAGTGTATTTTGTTTCATCAAGTTAGATTTTATCCATTTTTTTAGAATAGTAGAAAAGTTTTCAATATCGTATGGAGGATCAAAGAAACAGAGGTCATATTTATTTTTACTATTTATAGGATTCATAGCATTACTTTTTATAATATTAGTTGTTTTTTCTTCCTTTAACATTTGAATATTTTTTTTAATAGTTTCAATAGCCTCTTGTGAAGAGTCCACAAAGGTACAATATTTACATCCTCTAGATAGAGATTCTAGTCCTAAGGCACCGCTTCCAGCAAAAATATCTATTACTTCCATATCTATAAAGTTTTTAGGTAAATGTTTTGAATGTAGCAATATATTAAATATAGACTCTCTTAATCGAGAAGAAGTTGGCCTAGTATTATAATTATGAGGAGTATTAATATATTTTCTTTTATGTTTTCCTCCAGATATTCTTATCACAACTCACCTATACTTTTTATAAATAAATTTAATTCTTTTTCTTTAATACTTATTAGTGCTCCTCTTTTAAGGTTTTTTAAATGAAATGGGCCAAATTGAATTCTTATTAAATCATTAATAATAAGGTCATAATATTCCATTATTTTTCTAATTTCTCTATTTTTTCCTTCATAAAGTTTAACGTTTAACCATGATATTTTTTCTTTATTTTCTATTATATCTATATAAATTGGGCCATATTTAATATTTTTAATAGTCACACCTTTAGACAATTGTTTTTTATTCAAATTTTTTATATTACCATGTATCTTAGCTTTATAATTACGTTCAATTTTATTTAGTGGTAATTCTAAGTGTCTTTTTAGTTTGCCATTATTTGTTAATAATAATAACCCTTCAGTATTATAATCTAATCTACCTACATAATGAAATTGTTGCATATTTGCAGGAAGAAAATCATATATAGTTTTTCTTTTTTGTGGATCATTTTTGCTAACTATGACTCCTTTAGGTTTATGAAAAATAAATAGTTCTGTTTTATTAGAGTTACGAAGTATTACATTTTTAACAGTAATTTTATCATTTTTACTTACAAAAAATGCAGGTGTTAATATTTTATTTCCATTTACTTTTATTTCACCCATTAAAATTAATTTTTCAGCATGTCTTCTAGAACAGTAACCTGTAGAGGCAATACTTTTAGCTATTCTTTCTAATTTTATATCTTTTTTCATAATAATTTAACAAGAATTGATAAATGCTTTTAATAATAGTTTGTCGCTATTTTGAATGAAGAACTCAGGATGCCATTGAACACCAATACAGAAATTCATGCTAGGGTCTTCTATTCCTTCTATCACACCATCTTCAGAAAAAGCATTTATTATCAAGCCTTGACCAGGTATTTTTACGGCTTGATGGTGAGCACTATTAACCATTATATTATTTTGAGATATTATACTATGAAGTTTAGTATCTTTTTTTATAGTTATGCTATGTCCTGCTTCATTTCTAGGATTACTTTGTTCATGTTCCAAAGAATTTTCAATTTCATCTGGTATATGTTGTATTAATGTTCCTTGATAGAGAACATTAATTAATTGCTCTCCGCCACAAATACCTAAAAGAGGCTTATTGTTTTCTAGTATAATTTCTGATGCAAGCATTTCAAATTTTGTTCTTTGCTCTTTTAATTTAACTGTTTTGTGGATAGTATTTTCGCCAAATATATTGGGGTTGATATCAAAATTACCACCAGTAATTAATAATCCATCTACCTTTTTTAGAAGTAAATTAGCATTATTAGTGTTATGAGGAATGCCAATAGCTATCCCACCACATTCTTCAATAGCAGTGAAATAATTTTCCCTTATAGCGTACCAGGGAAATTTAGAATATTCTTTATTAGTTTCATAATCCAATGTTAAAGCAATTATAGGTTTTGACATAATACCCAATATTTTTATTATATATTAATAGATATATGCTATTTTATGTAATCATGGAAAATAATAATTATAAAAAATTTATGTTGTTAGCCATTGAAGAGGCAAAAAAAGCATCAAAAAATGGAGAGGTTCCTGTAGGCGCAGTTACCGTTCACAAAAGTAATGTAATTGCTAAATCAGGTAACTTAATGGTTAAGTATTTGGATCCATTAATGCATGCTGAAATGATAGTTTTAAACAGGTCCTCAGAAATATTAGCTGATAAGGGACTATCTATAAGACATGAAAAGTTAGATATATATGTAACTTTAGAGCCTTGTGCTATGTGTGCACAAGCAATTTCTTTATGTAGAATTGCAAATTTATACTATGGGGCTGATGACCCTAAAGGTGGAGGCATTAAATATGGCAGTAAAGTATTTGAACATAATACATGTCACCATAAACCAAATGTATTTAGTGGAATTGAAAAAGAAAAATCTAAAGAAATACTTCAAAATTTTTTTAAAAAATTAAGGACTTAAAATGTATATAGATTAGTTTTCTCCTATATCTTTTCTATAAAAGCCTTCATCCCATTTAATATTTTTTATAGCACTATATGCTAAAATTCTCGCTTCCTTCATGGATTTAGCATTAGCTGTAATTGATAATACCCTACCTCCCTTGGAAACTAGATTTTGATCAGAATCTAGTTCAGTTCCAGCATGAAATACTTTTATTCCTTTGATATTATTTGCTTCTGAAATACCTTTTATAATTGACCCATTTTTGTATTTTCCTGGGTAACCTTCTGATGCCATAACAACAGTCAATGAAACTTCATCGTAAAATCTAATATGAAAGTTATTAAGTGTATGATCAACAGCTGCAAGAATAGCTTCAAATAAATTAGATTTAATTCTGCTTAGAATTACCTGGCATTCTGGGTCTCCAAACCTAACGTTATATTCTATTAGTTTTGGTCCTTCATTTGTGAGCATTAAACCTGCATATAGTATACCTTGGAAAGGAGTTCTCCTCTCATGCATCATTGCTAGTGTAGGTTTTATAATATTATTTAAAATATGCTCATTGTCCTCTTCAGAAAGGTTAGGTGTAGGAGAGAATGCTCCCATTCCACCTGTATTAGGTCCAGTATCACCATCTCCTACTCTTTTATGATCTTGTGCATTGGTTAGAGGAATAGCATTCTCTCCATCACATAGAGCAAAATAACTTGCTTCTATTCCTTCAAGATATTCTTCAATTAAAACTGTTTTTCCTGCTTCACCAAAAATTCCTTTAAAGGAGTTTTTTATTGCTAAGATTGCTTCATCTTTATTTTTTGCAATTATTACACCTTTTCCTGCAGCTAATCCATCAGCTTTAATAACTATAGGTGTATTAATATTTTTTATATAATGTATTGCATCATCTTGATTGGTAAAAAATTCATAATTTGCAGTTGGAATATTTGCTGCTTTACATATTTCTTTAGTAAATTTCTTAGACCCTTCAAGTTGTGATGCCTCTTTTGAGGGACCAAAGGCTTTTATATTTACTTTATTTAAGTCATTAATTATTCCGTTTACTAATGGAATTTCTGGACCAGGAATAACTAAATCAATTTTTTCTTTTAAGGCTAAAGAAATAATATCTTCATTATTATTAATATTTAAATCTATACATTCTGCTTCTTCTTTTATTCCCGGGTTTCCAGGAGCGCAGATTAATTTTGTTATAAGAGGAGAGTTAGCTAATGACCAACACATTGCGTGTTCTCTCGCACCACTTCCTAATACTAATACTTTCATTAATTGTTCCTATTTAATATTCATGATGTTAAAGTTTATAGCAATATATAACATTCTATTTTATTAATATTAAGTCTTTAATTGAGAAAGTAGTATATGAATTATAATAATACATATGAAAGTAATATCAAAGAATATACCGTTACAGAATTAAGTAATGCTTTAAAGAAAACTTTAGAAATTAATTTTGATATTATTCATCTTAAAGGAGAAATTTCTGGCCTAACAACTGCTTCGTCTGGCCATGTATATCTATCATTAAAAGATAAAAATAATTCTTTAATTGATGGTATTATATGGAAAGGGCAAGCAAGCAGGATTAATTTTAAATTAGAAGATGGTATAGAAGTTTTGGTTATAGGAAGACTTTCAACATATGCTCCTAGATCAAAATATAATATTATTATTAATTCTATTAAAATTGCTGGTGAAGGAGCTTTATTAAAATTAATTGAGGAAAGAAGAAGGCTTTTTGCCGAAGAGGGTTTATTTAAAGAAGAATTTAAAAAGCCCTTACCTTATATCCCGGAAATAATTGGTATTGTTACCACTGATTCTGGTGCTGCTTTTGATGATATAATTGTTAGAGTAAGAAATAGGTTTCCAGTAAAAATTCTTTTTTATCCAGTAGCTGTTCAAGGACCTGATGCAGTTAGACAAATATCAAAAGCCATTAATGAGATTAATAATTTGTCTCAGCTACAAACAAATATTCAGGTTCCTGATGTTTTAATAGTAGGAAGAGGAGGCGGTAGTTTAGAAGATTTGATGGCTTTTAATGAGGAAGAAGTGGTGAGAGCAATATTTGAGTCAAAAATACCTATAATATCGGCAGTTGGTCATGAAATAGATAATTCTCTATCTGACTATGTTGCTGATGTAAGGGCTCCAACACCTACAGCTGCTGCAGAGATTGCTTTACCAGATATAAGTGTACTTAAAAACAATGTAGAAGTTTCTGCAAATGCAATTATATCTTCTATTCAGAATAGAATTAATTTTTATAAAGAAAAATATAAAAAATATATTTTGCCCAATTTTTTTAAAATTATTGAAAATAAAATACAAAGTTTAGATATAACAAATAGTGAGTTAACTTATAAAACAAATTTTCTTATGGAGAACTCTAAAAATAAAATTTCTAAAAATAAAATAGAATTTTATTCTCCTTTAAATTATTGTAAAAACCAAATTCAAAATTTATCTTCTAAGGCTATGTTATTAGATTCAGTTTATAAAAATTTGATAGATAAGAAATATCACTTATTTACAAATAAACCTAAAAGTATACATGAGAAATACGAAAAATTCATTAGTGGGATGCGTTTAAAATACACTGAGTCTTCTACAGCTTTGGAAGCTTATAGTTATAATAAAATTCTTGAGAAAGGCTTTGCACTAATAAAAAATGAAAAAAATAAATCTATTATAAGATCAAAGAATGTAATTAAAGATACTAAAGCTACTATTTATTTTTATGATGGCACAATTAAAGCATTACTAAAAAAAAATGGTTAATAATATTTTAATAAAATTTTTGGCATTTTTTTTATATTTTTTTATTTTATCAATTACTTTAATTGCACATGCTAAAACTACAATAAAAGGTGAAATCATAGCTGGGGGTATAATTTTAGTTAATACTTTTCCGGGTTCTAATGCACGGCTAGACGGAAATAATATATTAGTTTCTGATCAGGGAACTTTTATATTAGGATTCCAAAGGGACCCAAGTCCTATTCAAGTTTTAGAAATAATTCTCGATAATCAAGTAAAAGAAAAGATTACATTAAATGTAAAAAAAAGATCTTATAATATACAAAGAATTAATGGTATTGAAAAAGAAAAAGTTGATCCACCAAAATCAGTACTAGATAGAATATATTTAGAACGTAAAAGCGTTAAAGAATCTAGAAATAAAGCACTTTTAATTAAAGATCTTTTCTATAATAACGGATTTAGTGTTCCGGCTTCAGGCCCTATTTCGGGAGTTTATGGTAGCCAACGGATACTTAATGGCAAAGCGAAGAGCCCTCATTATGGAATAGATATAGCTCTTCCTGAAGGCAACAAAGTTTTAGCCCCAATGGATGGCATAGTTCTTTTTACTCACGATGATCTATATTTTAGCGGAGGAACAATTATAATTGGACATGGGCAAGGTTTAACTACATCTTATCTTCATCTTAGTGAAGTATCAGTAAAAAATGACGATATAGTTAAGAGAGGTGATTTAATAGGTAAAGTAGGTTCTACCGGAAGAGCTACTGGTCCTCATTTACATTGGGGAGTAGAATTGAATGGGAAAAGACTGGATCCGCAATATTTAAAAGTATTTAAAAAATAATAATATTACCATCTATTATGAATCCATAGCCATTGTGAGGGGTTTTTTAGTATCCATTTTCCTATGATTTTATTAATTTTTTCTAATAATTTATTTAACTCTTCATCGTGATTACATTTTTTCTTTAAATTATAAATAGGTTTCTCAATTATGTATTTGAATTGCACACCTTTTATTCTTTCTACGTGAATTGGGACAATAGGTATAGACAATTTAAGTGATAATTCCGCAATAGCTGTAGCAGTTTTAGCAGGATGACCTAAAAAATTAACTATTTTGCCTTCATTAAGTTTCTGGTCTGCTAATATTGCAGCATATTCTTTATTACGTAAAACTTTAAATAATGTTTTAGCCCCTGATGGACCCTTAGGAGAATAAATGGAAATACCTTTTCTTAACCATTGAATAATTTTCTCATTTATTGGATTATTAGCATGCCTATATATGCTTGTAACTTTCAAGCCTTTAGTCGATAGTATTAATGGACATATTTCCCAATTACCTATATGTGCACTAAAAAAGATTACTCCTTTTTTTGTTTTGTAAATTTCTTTCAAATATTTCTCTCCTTCGATTATAAACCTTGGTTTATTTTTAATAGAGTTAATATTTTCTGTATTATAGGGGTTGAGTTTATTTGCAAATGCAAATTCACCAATATTTCTTCCTAAATTATCCCACATTTCTTTTTTTAAATTTTTATGTTCAGCTAAATCTAAGTCTGGATATATTTTGTTTATATTATATGTGGCTCGTTTATCAAACTTTGTGATAGGGCCAATAAATTTTAAAATAATTGAACCTAATTTAGAGGATAAATCAATGCCAATTAATCTGCATGTTATTATCCATAAGCAAAGAAAAAAAGCTTCAATAATGTAAATAATAGTAACTAATAGTTTTTTCATAATATTAACTTTTTGTTCTCAATAATAGATAATAAGTGATCATCCAATATTTTATAGTTATTTAATTCTACCCTTATAGGAAAATAGTAGATTCTACTCTTATAATTTTCCATTATTTTAACATGGTCTTTTTCTGTAGTGATAATTAGAGAGTCTAATTCTTGAGATTTTTTAAGTAATTTTTTTATATCTTTGTCTGAGTATTCATAATGGTCAGGAAAAGATTGGGTATATAATACGTTACAACCAATTTCTTTTAGACTCTTATAGAATTTATCAGGATAACCAATACCACAAAAAGCTAAGACATTTTTATCTTTAAAATTATTTATATACTCATCTTCAATTATTAAATTTGAATTAATTATTGGTATAGTATTACTTATTAATTTAGCTATATTATTTTTATCTTTATCTATAATTAAGGCTAAATGAGATTTACTTATAGCGCGACTCATACTTTCTCGCATTGGCCCAGATGGAATAATTCTTCCATTTCCAATACCTTGGTAACCATTAAAAACAATAATATTTAAATTAGAAAGTATACTTTCATCTTGAAGGCCATCATCTAATATTACCAAATCTGCACCATTATTTATTGCATTGTTTATGCTTTCTGATCTATTTTTCCCAACCCAAGTAGTAGCAAAGGTAGCGCATATAAGTGCTTCATCTCCCACTTCTTTATAAGTATGTAAATTTTTGTTGACCTTTATGCTTTTTGTTGCTGAGCTTTTATAACCTTTTAAAATAATATGGACATTTATTTTAGAATTAATTAATTTTTTAGCAAGTGAAATGACAGTTGGAGTTTTTCCAGCTCCTCCAGCTACTACGTTTCCTATCTTAATAACAGGAATATTAAATCTTTTTGGTTTTTTCTTGTTTAATAAACTAGCTAATAACCATATATAAGAAAAAGGAATTAAAAGTAATGATATAATACTTTGTTTTTGATTCCAAAATATAGGTGTTTTCAAGCTTATACTCCATTATTTCTTCAAGTATGGTTTCAATTCATTTAATATTATATTACTAGGGTTATCTAATTTATTAGTTATGTTATAAGCTAAATCTGCAAATTTCTTAATATTTTCTTCATTTTGATATAATTTTATTATTACCTTATGTAATTCTTTAATATTTTTTATTTGAATAGCTGCATTATTTTTTATTAAAATATCGGAAATATCTTGATGATTTCGGACATCAGGACCATAAATTATAGCACACTTCTCCATTGCGGGTTCAAATAAATTATGTCCTCCTTTATTAGATAATGTTCCCCCTATAAAACATATACCTGTTATTTTAAAAAAGCTTCCAAGTTCACCAATAGTATCAGCAATATATATATCAGTGTTAAGATTTATAGACTGATTATAACTCCTTATTTTAGTATCAAGATTATGCTTTTTGCTTAAAGATAAAATTTGCTCAGCCATTTTTGGATGACGAGGAACTATAATAGTTAATAAATTCGGAGTATATTGTTTAGCTTTTATATGAGATGTTATAGCTGCTTCATTTTCTATATTATTATGTATGCTCGCAAAAAGAAGTACTTTTCTATTATTTATATTTGATATAATAGACTCTTCTTTAATTTTATCCATTAAAGGTGCAGGAACAGAATTTTTTAAATTTATTCCTTTTTTCACATTAGTTGCACCTAGCTTTTCGAAGCGTTCACCATTTATAATATCTTGAGAAATGATTAAGCAAAATTTATTAAAGGTATTAGTTGATAAAGATTTTACATAAAGCCATCTTTTGTAGGATCTTTCTGAAATCCTGCCTTGTAATAGAACTAGAGGGATTCTTTTTTTAAAGCTAATATTGATCAAATTAGGCCATATTTCAGACTCTATTAAAATTATACAACAAGGTTTCCATTGATTTAAAAATATTTTATTAGATACCGGATGATCAATTGGTGTAAATTGATGGATCATATTTTTATTATCTATTTTTTTTATAATTGTTTTTACATGGGAAGCACTAGTTAATGTAACAGTAGTAATAAGAATATTATAATTTTGTTTAAGAAGAATCTTTATTAGAGGTATTGTCGATCTTAATTCACCCAAACTAACTGCATTAATCCATATTAATTTATTTTTTGGTTTTTTTATAGAGGAATAACCTAATCTTTCATTAATTCTTTTATAGGTTTCTTTACCACTTAATATTCTATAAATAAAAATTAAGGGAATAATAGGGGTTATTATAAACCATAAGAGAAAGTATATTCCATTTAGGAGGACGGTTAACACTTTTTATGTCTTTCTTCTTTTATTGATAAATTTATTATAATCCTGCAACTATCATTTTATCAATCATTAAAGTGGGAGCATCTATTCCTGTAATCATATTTAGATCTGATGCTGGAGTAAGCATTTTATACATATCTAATATATTTCCTGCTATTGTTACTTCACTTACGGGATAAGCTTTTTGGCCTTTCTCTATCCAAAAACCTGAGGCTCCTCTGCTATAATCACCAGTTACTTGGCTAAAGGACATGCCTAACATTTCAGTTATATAGAAACCTTCCTCAATAGATTCTATTAATTCTAAATTTGATATATTTCCTGGAGACATATATAAATTCGATACACCACTATGATGTCCTGTAGTTTTTAAATTTAATTGTCTAGCGTATTGAGAATTAAGTAACCAAGATTTTAGTTTTCCATTTTCTATTAAGTTAATTTTTTTAGTGGCAACACCCTCTCCATCAAATGCACGAGACCTGGCCCCCTTTTTAATATGTGGCTCATCAATAATTTGGATAGTGTTTTTAAAAATATCTTTATTCATTTTATCTTTTAAAAAAGAGGTTCCTCTTGCAATCGCTTGTCCTGATATGCCCCCTATAAACAATGACAAAAGACTGCCTGAAACTCTTGGGTCAAATATTACTGGTACTGAATTGCTCTTAACTTTTTTGGGGTTTAATCTGGATATTGCTCTTTCAGCAGCTTTTTCTCCAATTTGTGCCGGGGTATCTAAATCTAAATAATGAACTTTAGACTGATATTCATAATCTCTTTCCATTTTTGTATCTTTACCAGCAATGACAGATATACCAGTAGAGTAATTAGTTTTATCATTAGTATCAAAAAAACCTTCAGAAGTTGCGAGATAAAATTTATTTTTTGAATAAGATGATGAAGCACCTTCTGAATTTGTAATTCCCTTAATATTTAAAGCACTTTCTTCTGCTTCTATTGAGTTATCAAGTAAATTATTATTTTCTGGAACATAATTATCGACTAAATTTAAATCTAAATTACCATTATATAGCATATCTTTATCAGCTAATCCGCAATATTCGTCTATTGGAATAGATTTTACCATGTTCATTGCATTGTTAGCCAATTCTTCAAGAGAAACTTTATTTAAATTAGTACTAGATAGAGAAACCTTTCTTTTATTATCAATTATTTCAAGACCTATACTACTGGATTCGTTTCTTTCAACATTTTCTAATTTTCCTAATCTTGCAGAAACATTTACTGAAGTATTCTCATTAGCTATCACAGTTGTGCATTCAGCTCCTAATTTTTTTGCTGTATCAAGTAATAAATTTAAGCTACTTTCAATTTTCTTATTCATTTTCATATTCTACCAAAATATCATTATTATATAATACCATTTCACATTTACATTTGCTCTCAATTTTATTTGCCCTTCTCATTCTTTCACATCCTTCTAGAGCAGCTTTTTTAGCAATTTTAATATCATACAAGTTAAAACCATAACCTAGAGCTGTGAAAATACCTTCTTTAATAAAAGCTTTATCTATTGTTTCCCATGGAATACAAGCTGCACCAGATTTATTTTCATCAAGTGTATCATAGTTTATATTCCAATGACTCATAGACCTTTTAAAAATGGAAACTATATCTTCTTTTTTTATAGAATCTTCAGCATGAGCGTTAATATTAATATTCACGCTCAGAAAGTATAACAGTATAAATAATGCTTTTATCATAAATTCATCCTTGGTATTTAAATAAACGCTGTAATAATTATATAGTCCAGGTTTGACCCTTTTCCATTATTTTACTGATGTCATTATTATGATTATTTATTTTTTTTGAGTAATAGTTATCTAGCGTAGGTTTTTCAATACAGTATATGACACCTAGAGCAACTGGCATTGAATTTTGGTCCATTTGGATTAATAGATTAGCGATAGTTTTATTTTTGTAATCGTGTATAAGGACTCTTGAAATCTCTTCTGCATTTTTTTCTATATCTACAATTTCTAGGGCTGAATAGTCTTTGTTAATAGCAAGTCCTTTCATGTTATTCTCTCCGAATAACATTGGTTTACCATTTTCTAAATGTATTTGTTTTTCTATTGCTACTGATTTATCTGTAAACGATTTAAAAACATCGTCATTATATACAATACAATTTTGGTATATTTCTACCAGGGATGTACCAATATGTTCTTGAGCTTTACTAAGACTCGGAATAAGTTGTTTAATGGCTGTGTCTACTCCTCTTGCGACGAATGTTGCTCCAGCGCTAAGTGCTAACTCACACGCTGAAATAGGAGATTCTAATGACCCTTCAGGAGTAGAAGGAGATATTGTACCTGTTCTAGATGCAGGAGAGGCTTGACCTTTTGTTAATCCATAAATCTCATTATTAAATAACAGTATTTGGCAGTTTAAGTTTTTTCTTAATAAATGAATAAAATGGTTGCCTCCAATAGATAAAGAATCACCATCTCCAGTTATTATCCATACATCTAATTCAGGATTAGTAAGTTTTATGCCGGTAGCAAATGCTGGAGCTCTTCCATGAATAGTGTGGAAACCATATGTTGCCATATAATAGGGTAATCTAGATGAACAACCAATTCCTGAAACAAAAACAGTTTTTTCTGTTTTAGCTTGTTTGTTAGCTAGAGTTTTTTTCACAGCGTTTAGAATGGCATAGTCTCCGCATCCTGGACACCATCTAACCTCTTGATCGGATGCATAATCTGCTGGTTTTAATTGAGTAGGTTCTTCATTAATGCTCATATTATTTTCCATTTTTTATAATATTTTGAAATTTTTCTAATAAATTAGATACTCTAAAAGGTTTTCCAGAGATTTGAGTTAAAGATTGAGCTTTTGGAATACTCTCTACTTTAAGTAGGTTATATAATTGACCATCATTCATTTCCACAACTATAATTGATTTAAATTTAGATGCTAAATTTTTTAAACG
>Ga0315326_10000593_pt1 | contig 17755 bp, 22 predicted proteins | sample M180m32315metaG_FD_203457 | JGI IMG/M metagenome (GOLD analysis project Ga0315326, IMG submission 203457) | Ammonia-oxidizing marine archaeal communities from Monterey Bay, California, United States - M1 80m 32315 | ecosystem: Environmental > Aquatic > Marine > Coastal | place: USA: California... | reverse complement strand
TTCAGGCAGTACCGCAGATGCACATCACATTACAGCCCCCGCCCCTGGCGGTAATGGCGCTGTTCGGTGCATGCAAGCAGCTATTACAGATGCCGGATTGTTACCATCAGATATCGCCCATATCAACGCTCACGGAACATCAACTCCCTTGAACGATGCTGCTGAAGCTGAAGCGATCTCAGAAGTATTTGGTGAGAGTCGACCAGCTGTAACAGGTTCCAAAAGCGTTACTGGCCATTCTCTTGGTGCTGCAGGGGCTATCGAAGCCGTTGCAGTCGTTCTTTCTATACTTAATAAGACTATTCCACCTACACATGGAACTTCGATGGTTGACCCAGAGATTAAAGACTTAAACCTTGTTATCTCTAATGCTCTTGATTGGAAACCCGGACCGTCTCTAAGTAATTCTTTTGGCTTTGGCGGACATAATGGGACAATCGTAATCGGACCAGTTTCCTGAAGTAACGCTTAGTTACGCGTCAACCACGACGAACATTAATTCGGTCGCACACGCTAAATCACCGTTTACTCTCGCCTCTCCTGTAGCTTTCCCTGCTTTCCCAGAAAGTCGACCTACTTCTACGCGCAGTTGTAACGTTTCACCTGGAAGGACTTGTCTACGGAATCGTGCTTTATTGAGTCCACCAAATAAAGGTAATTTACCTGCAAATCTCTCATCCTGAAGGACAAGGTAAGCACCTAGCTGCGCTATTGATTCACACATAAGCACCCCTGGTAAAGTCGGCCTATCAGGAAAATGCCCTTTGAAAAAATATTCATCACCATTCAAAGTCCACACTGCTTCCGCCCATTCACCTAATTCAAGATCTATGACCTCTGTTAAAAATAAGAATGGATTTCGGTGTGGCAGTACATCTTCGGGTTTAGGGAAAGTCATGTAACTCCTTAAAACTGCAGTAGGGGCCGTCATTGACGGCCCCTAATCGCATTAAACCATTTGGATCAGGTGGAAGCTTTAGCAGCGGCTTTCAACTTTGATCCTGCAGATATTTTTATTGTGTTAGCTGCGGCTATTTGAATGGTTTCCCCAGTTTGTGGGTTTCGGCCTGCGCGAGCTGCCCGGTGACCACGTTCAAAGGAAAGGAAACCGCTTAGGACGATTTTATCGCCACCTCCGCAAACAGCACTTGTGACAGTTGCTTCAAGTCCTTTTAGAACTTTGTCAACATCACTTTGGCTTACGCCTGAACCGCTTGAAATAGCAGCACATAACTCTGACTTATTCATAATTATCCTCCTGGCCAAACTGGGTTATCCCAGTCGGCATTTATACGCATTTACGTATATGTAGCTAAATTACACGCTTGTAACCCTGAATGGGGTTCATTGCTAATATTTTTTTAAGTATTTCTTCATTTGATGGGATTAGTCCCTAAAAATGCGTAAAGGCCGCCCCGAGGGGCGGCCTTTACTGCATCGAAAAGTTTTACCTTCCGACACCCTTTCCTAGAGCAGAAACTGCTGCATCTTTGATTGGGCCGAATGCAAGAATTAGTAATGCGAGACCGATATCAGCTCCGAAGTCACCCATACCGAGAACCTCGGTACCAGTGCCGTAGCCACTAATCGATGCATCTGTAATTACTACAAACAGATAAGCCCAGATAAGGGATAGGTTTGCGCCGACAAGGGGAAGGCCTTTAAGCATTCCACCTACACCAGCTAGGTCGAGAATACTGTCTAACACGGCGACTACGCCCTGTAGCAGCATTCCCATTATAAATAGTGTGACAAATGTTGCCATCATAATATTGAAAGCTCCTTGTTTAATTTAAACAACGCACCGGGGTCCTCAACCAAAGTCAATTTACCCGGCTATGAACTAATTTAGCCTTTTTCGCCTCTTCGTGTGACGATAGTTACATTTTCTTGCGTTTTTCCTAAAAATCTGGCCAAAAAATGCTTCTGGACTGGGGTAATGGAGTTATTGAGAATAGAGATAAAATTAGTATTTACCGCTAAAAAGAAGGTAAAACTACTAAATTTCGTCTAAAGCAGCTCTAAATTCTGAAACGAATTTTCCTACGTTTTCGGGGCTCTCTCCATCTAATAATTTTTGTACAATTGCTGACCCCACAATGCATCCATCTGCAATTTCAGCGATTTCTTGGGCTTGTTTTGGATTCCCTATCCCTACGCCAACCAATACAGGTTTCTTCGTGGTCGCTTTGCACCGTTTAGCGATTACCTGAGCGCTGCTAGCTAACTCTTCACGTGCACCCGTAATGCCTAATAAGCCGACTGCGTATACGAAACCACTGCTATTTTTGCAAATTTCAGGGAGTTGTTCGTCCGTGGTTGTCGGAGCTGCCAAAAGAATAGTTTCGATACTATTTCCCATCGCCACATCAATCCATGGCTTTGCTTCTCGCAATGGTAAATCCGGCAGGATCGCACCAGAAATTGCAGATTCTCTAAGATTCGCTGCGAAACGTTCTAGTCCGTAACGATACACCACGTTGTAGTAGGTCATAACTGCAAGGGGAACGTCGACGTCAAGACTCGCTAGATCGTTAAGTATTCTCTCGGGCGTAATACCTTTAGATAGCACAATATCATTTGCCATTTGTATGGTAGGTCCATCCATAACTGGGTCAGAGAATGGGATACCGATTTCGATAGCATCTGCTCCTGCATCGGCGGCAGCGGAAATTGTTTCCAAATACCCATCGAACCCTCCTGTGATATAAGGGACAAGGCATTTACCGCCTTGTTGTATTCTTTTTATTAATGCAGTCTCTATCCCATCATGACGAGGCATTATCCAAGTACTTCCATCATTTGCATAGCATCTTTATCACCACGGCCGGAGAGATTAAGCAAAACAGTTTTCCCTGAAAGGAACTCCCTATCGCGACTCATCCAGGCAAGAGCGTGAGCTGGTTCCAGCGCTGGAATGATGCCCTCTGTTCTTGATAGGAGCTGGAAAGCTTCTACAACTTCAGCATCGGTTACTTTTTCATACCGAGCTCTGCCTATATCGGCTAAGTGTGAATGCTCTGGACCTATACCGGGGTAATCTAATCCTGCTGAGATTGATTCAGCTTCTAAAACTTGACCCCATTCATCTTGCAACAGGTACGAGAGCGATCCATGCACGACACCTGGGATACCTCGTTCAATAGCTGCTCCCCCAGCTGGTTCCACCCCAACTAGCTCTGCTTCCGTATCGACAAAGCCTGAGAAGATTCCTAGTGCATTTGACCCTCCGCCGACACATGCTGTGACTACATCAGGGATTCTGCCGAGCATATCTATGCACTGGCGATGGGCTTCGATACCAATGACTCGATGGAACTCGCGTACCATCCAAGGATATGGGTGAGGACCCATTACTGAACCGAGGCAATAATGGGAATGTTCAACTGTTGCTACCCAATCCCGCATCGCTTCGTTTATCGCGTCTTTAAGTGTTCGGCTTCCAGAGACCGCAGAACGAACATCAGCTCCAAGCAATTTCATCCGGAAGACATTAAGTGCTTGTCTTTCTATATCTACTTCGCCCATATAAACCACGCATTCCATGCCGAAAAGGGCGGCGGCTGTTGCGGTCGCTACACCGTGTTGGCCGGCTCCGGTTTCCGCAACTAAACGTGTTTTCCCCATACGTTTTGCTAACAGGGCTTGCCCCAAAACATTGTTAATCTTATGAGAACCTGTGTGGTTTAGATCTTCGCGTTTAAGGACAACTTGATATCCCAACTCTTCTGAAAGTCGTTCGCACCTAGTAAGCGGAGATGGTCGTCCAGCGTAGTCACGAAGAAGGTCGTCAAGTTCTTTTCGGAAATCAGTGGAACTCCAAGCCTCACGGAAAGATATCTCTAGTTCTTCACAGGCAGGTATTAGTGTTTCGGGGACAAACATTCCGCCATATTTCCCGAATCGCCCCCCATCGGTTGGCTCGTTCATCGCCATGTTGAGTCTTCTTCCCAGTTGTAAGGCTCATCATCGTAGAGCCCATTATTATCCAAAGTCTCCAATTCAGTTCCAGTTCTTTTAGCTGACTCAACGAAAGCCTTTACCAGAATAGGATCTTTAATCCCCGGTGAGCGTTCGACTCCAGATGAAACATCAACACCCCAAGGCCTTACCTTTCGAATTCCTTCACTAACGTTTTCCGGCGTTAACCCCCCAGCGAGTATCAATGGAACACCAGGCGGAGCATTCTCGGCCATCTGCCAATCGAATATTTCTCCAGCTCCCGGGGTTTCAGAGTCAACAAGAACCGCATCTGCTTTAAAATCCTCAGCTTCATAAAAAGCTTTAGATCCTGCTGTGACTGCCTTAAAAACTGTCCTCACTTCTTGTTTCACCGCTTGCACATGTGCAGTTGATTCGACACCATGTAGTTGAGCGGCCACTAATCCTGTTTCATTAATTATCTTTATGATTCTCTCTGGCAATTCATCCTTAAAAACGCCTACGGTCATGACATCCGGTGGTAAACGTCTGACTATGTCGGTGACTCTCGAAACAGGAACTTTTCGTTTGGAGGGAGCGAAAACAAAACCTATAGCGTCGGCTCCAACAGCAACTGCGAGTAAGGCATCTTCTTCGTTAGTGATCCCACATATTTTAACGAACATAATTTGACGTTATCGGATATTACCTCAGTATCAGTGGCTTTTAGAGTTCCTTCAATTCTTTAATGATTTGTCTTGGGTTCTCAGAGATAACCAATGCTTCTCCGATAAGGACTGCATCATAGCCAGCACCAGCGAGCGCTTTTGCATCTTTCGGATTCTTTATCCCGCTTTCGGCTACTTTCACTATTCCTTGAGGTATTTCTTCAGCCACGCGAATAGCCCGCGTTTGGTCTACTTGGAATGTTTTCAAATCACGCTGGTTGACCCCAATCAATTTCGCTCCAATTCCTAATGCGATCTCAATTTCACGTTCATCATGGGTTTCTACTAAAGCATCCATTCCTAAATCGATTGCTAACTCATGGAGCTCAATTAACTCACTTCTTTCTAGTGCAGAAACGATAAGGAGAACACAATCAGCGCCCATTATTTTGGCATCACAGATGTCTCTTGGGTCAACTGTGAAATCTTTCCGCAAAATAGGGAGGTTTACCGCTTTACGAACCAACCGTAAGTCAGCTTCGGAACCTGAGAAATGTTCAGTGTCGGTAAGGACAGAAACGCAGGCTGCACCTGAAGCCGCATACTCTTGGGCTAGAGAAGATGGATCTAGATCTGCTCTTAAGATACCTTTTGAAGGCGATTGTCGTTTCACTTCAGCTATTACTGACAAGCTAGATTCTTGTTTAATCCTGTCACAGAACCCCTTGGACGAAACTGTAGGAACAAGTTCTAGTAAGTCATTTAATGATCTAAGATCATTTTCGGCTCGACTTCTATGGAATGCCAGAATTGAATCTAGATACGTGGAGCCCGTCATTGCCTATCTCTCAGTAGTTGATACCTTGCGTGTTTAGAAATAGTAACTCGGAAATCATCATGGAAGCACTTTGATGTGCACTTGAGAGCCGTTCACTGTGCCTTTAGTAGGCGGTTCAATCTTACGTGAAACATATCCAAGGGCAACAGAGCCATGAGTATCTGTGTAAGATGAGGTTACTTTTCCCACATTATCTCCTGCGACTTCAATGATGCCTCCTTGAATTAACGGATCTTGAGAATAAAGGATTCGCAAATGCTTTGAGACCTTATTTCCCCGACTATCCAATCGGGCTACTAATTCTTGCCCGGTGTAACACCCCTTATCAAATGAGACGCTTTGGTCAACTAGTCCAGTTTCTGCAGGTATGGTTTTCGCATTTAGTTCTCTGCCCATCCGTGGAACACCATTAAGGATTCGCAATAAATCAAACTTTTGACTCGATTCTTCTACAAGGCCTTCAGGCACTTGAATTGACGCGCTTACTACGTCGACTCCCTCTATCAATGGCCAATTCGCATTTGTTGAGATGAGATCAGTTGCAGCCGAATCTAAGTATTGCTCAGCTCCTTTACCTCTTACCGCCAACCAGTGCCATTTCTCAAGCGAAATGTCACATTGAACTCGAAGTTTGAATCGGAGAAGTCTTTTAAGGGTTTCCTCTCCGGCATTTTCATCAACATCTAGTAAAAACCCATCATCAGGCAACCGAGTGATTCGCAACCATGCCAAAACCTTGCCATCTGGGTTAAGAATAAAAGACCATTTGGACTTTCTAGCTTCAATTTTGGTGACATCTTGACTTACCTGCCCTTGGAGAAAGGTTTCAGAATCAATTCCATATATCCGAAGCACATCTCTTCGAAGGCTGAACGCGGATGCTTCAGTCTGAAGTGTTTCCCTGTAAAGATTTTCAAATTCCATTTTTTCGCATCACTGTCATTCTCTCCGCTGGCCTAACAGCAGAAATAAGCGCTTTTGCTTTCGCCCAGCACTCCTCAAATTCATTTATGGGTTCACTATCTGCGACGATCCCTGCTCCAGCTTGAACTGAAGCTGAATTACCCGTAATGACCATTGTGCGAATAGCGATCGCATTGTCAAGATTTCCTGAAAAATCTAGATATCCCACTATTCCTGCATAGGGACCTCTTTTAGTTTTCTCTAATTCACTAATAATTTCCATAGCACGGACTTTCGGAGCTCCAGAAACTGTTCCTGCAGGGAATGCAGCTTTGAGGACGTCTATTGGGGATAGATCTTTAGCTAAAGTTGCTGAGACTTGCGAAGTAAGGTGCATAACATGACTATAAAATTCTAACGACATCATCTCATCCATTTCCAAAGTTCCATATTCCGCTATACGCCCCAGATCGTTCCGAGCGAGATCCACTAACATCACATGTTCAGCTAACTCTTTAGGATCCTCCTTAAGCTCGGAGGCAAGTTTTCGATCTTCTGCATCTGTCTCCCCCCTTCTCCGCGTACCAGCAATTGGCCGACTAGTTACTTTCCCATCGCGTAATTGGATAAGAGGTTCTGGCGAGCACCCTACGAGAGTGACTCCCTTCTGCCGAACGAAGTACATGTACGGACTTGGGTTAATTTGCCTCAGAACCCTATAAACATCGAATGGGTCACCATTAAGTTCAAAATCAAAACGTCTTGAAAGTACGACTTGGAAAATATCGCCTGCGAGAATATATTCCTTAGCAGCTTCAACTGCGAGGCAATATTCATCTTCGTTCATGGTTGATTGCACTTCAGGGAGGTCACCATCCAATAATGGTGGCTCAAGTAAAGGCTCTGTCAATGGCTTCGCTCCATCTTGGGAAAGTTTCTCTAAACGACTCAAAGCATCTTCATATGCGGCGTCTACTTCCTCCTCAGTGCTGTCCGACGCTACGACTGCATTAGCGATTAAGAAAACACGTTGACTCCAATGATCAAAAACTGCGAGTTCGCCAATGATTGATAAAATCGCTTCCGGCAAATCTAGATCATTGTTTGTGTTCGCCGGCAATTCCTCTATCTCTCTCACAATGTCATAACCCAGATACCCAATTAATCCGGAGTACATAGGTGGCAAAGCATCAATTTCTGGTGTAACCAAAGTCTCTTGCAAGGATTGCAATAATTCCAATACCCCATCGTCCGTCTTAATAGGAACCGGAATATCTCCTTCGATTAACAATTCATCATTTTTTTTACTTATCGTGACAAGCGGGTTTCGCCCAACAAAAGACCATCTACTCCATCTCTCTCCATACTCAACCGACTCAAGTAGAAAGCCTGGATCATCTCCTACAACACGCGCGAAAGCTGCAACTGGTGTCACGAGGTCAGCAACTAATTCTCTCCAGACTGGAATTATTGTGTAATCCCTTGAATATCGCAGGAATTCTTCTCGTGTAAGGCTCATTTCACAGATAGAGGCCAGTTGAGCCCTGGTCTAGCCGTTCTGCAGCAACAGCGTGCACATCTCGTTCCCGCAAGATGATGTAATCATTTCCTCGTACTTCAACTTCATATCGGTCTTCCGGATTAAAGAGAACTTGATCCCCTATTTCCATACTCCGAACATTAGGTCCAGTAGCTTTCACTTCAGCCCATGACAAACGCCTCGAAACCTGAGCAGTAGCTGGGATCAGAATCCCACCCGATGATCGGCGTTCACCATCTTCGCCAGGTATTTCTACAAGGATTCTGTCATTCAACATTTTGATTGGCAGTCGTTCTGAAGGGGTTGGAACATCATTTTTCTTCTTGGTTTTTGATGCTTTAGCTGACTTAGAAACTGATGCATCAGCACCTTTGTTTTTTTGCTTGTCTTGTTTATCGGTCACAGTTCTACAAACTACCTTGATTAAAGGAAACTAACGACATTAATTTGAATTCATAAGGCCTTACCTTAAATTACATGGCAGGTCTGACCGAGATTCCCTGATCTTGCAGGTATTCTTTCACCTCGGAAATAGCCATTTCTCCATAGTGAAAAACACTCGCTGCCAGAAGAGCATCAGCATGCCCTTCTAGGACTCCTTCCTTAAAATGCTCTAATCCACCAACTCCTCCGCTAGCAATAATTGGGATATTAACTGACGCCGAAACAGTTGAAGTTAATTTACAATCGAAACCATCCTTAGTCCCATCTCTATCCATCGAAGTAAGGAGGATTTCTCCTGCTCCAAGGTCTTCACCTTCTTTTGCCCACTCAATAACATCCTTACCAGTAGGAGTCCTCCCCCCATGAATAAATACCTCATACCCGCTTGAGATTGGATGAGTTGAAGACCCCTTGTGTTCTCTCGCATCTATCGCTAGGACGACACACTGATTGCCAAATTCAGAAGCGATCTCTGTGATCAATTCCGGTCGCTGTACTGCTGCGGTGTTAATAGATATTTTTTCAGCTCCCTCTCGAAGAAGTTTCCGCGCATCTTCCACGGTTCTGATACCGCCTCCGATAGTAAAAGGAATAAATACTTTCTCTGCACAACGGCGAACCAATTCAAAGACGGTATTACGTTCATCAGATGACGCTGTGATATCAAGAAAAACTAGTTCGTCGGCCCCTTCTTCGTCGTACTTTGCTGCGAGTTCAACAGGATCTCCAGCATCTTTTAAGTCAACAAAATTCGTTCCCTTAACCACACGTCCTTTAGATACATCTAAACAAGGGATAATTCTAATATTTGCCATCGTCCCTACTTTCAAAGTCCTGCGCAATAAGAAGCGCCTCGGGAAGGTTCATTTTCCCTTCGTAAAGTGCTTTACCAGTGATCACCCCGGAGAGTTTTCTATCCATATTCTTAAGCTGTAGCAGATCCTTCAAATCCTGAAGAGAACTAAGCCCACCAGATGCGATAATCGGAAGAGAAGTTTCCGCAAGCATTTCTGACAAACCTTGCAAGTCTGGACCCTCTAACGTCCCATCCTTTTGGATTTCAGTAACTATGGCTACTTCAGCGCCACTTGATTCAAAGCGTGAGGCAAGTTCAGTAACCTTCAATTCTGTTGCTATCTGCCAGCCACGGGTTGCCACATATCCATCTTTCCCATCAATACCAACTGCTATTCTGAACCCCTTATTAGTCAAAACCTCCAATAATTCTGGTTGCTCTACCGCTGCAGTTCCCAAAACGACGCGATCCACCCCAGCGTCAAAAAGAGTTTGAGCTGTATCGACGCTTCGGATGCCTCCTCCGACTTGAATAGGTATATCAACTGACTGTGCGATAGATGCGATAATTGTTTGATTCTTTAGATCACCAGATCTAGCAGCGTCCAAATCCACAATATGCACCCATTGGGCACCGTTTTCTTGAAATTGTAGTGCCTGGTCTACAGGGTCACTGTTGTAAATTTTCTCTTTTGAATAGTCGCCTTGATACAACCGCACACATTTTCCATCAACAATATCGATAGCTGGAAATATAGTGAACTTCATTTTGAACTCTCACAATAGGTTAAGAAATTGCTAAGAAGAATCCTTCCAGATTCACTGGATTTCTCTGGATGGAATTGGGTTGCGAAAACTGAATCTTTTTGCACAGTTACTGCTACGCGCCCACCGTATTCGCATACTCCGGTTACGACATCATCGGTACTTCCTTCCTCTACAGCGTAAGAGTGCACGAAATAAAACCATTTATTGTCAAGTCCCTTCAGCAGAGGAGAAATTTTTTCAACCTTAATTGAATTCCATTGCATTTGAGGAAGCTTTACAATCCCTGGAATTAGCTTCACATGACCCGACAGTATTCCTAGACCTGGAACCTCTGGAGACTCTTCGGATGACTCGAAAAGTAATTGCATACCCACGCAAATCCCCAGAAAAGGTATTCCTAGTGACACTACTTGCCGAGATAGATCCCCAACTCCAGTTTCCAACAAAGCTTTAGCACAATTGCCAAAATTCCCCACTCCCGGCAAAACCACTCCATCAGCAGATAAAACTCTTTCCGGATCACGAGTTAGTTCAGCTTCCGCTCCAATCTTTTCGAATGCTTTCTGAGCTGATCTTAGATTCCCTATGCCATAGTCAAGCACGGCGATTCGGGTCATCTACAACACGCCTTTTGTAGACGGAAGGTCGTTCCCCTCAATTCTAACTGCATCTCTGAGCGCCCTTGCGGTGCTTTTAAATAACGATTCAATAACATGGTGCGTATTTTTGCCTCGCACAAGTACTTGATGGACAGTGATTTCACTTGACATGACAAATGCGCGCCAGAATTCCTCAATCAACTGTGGGTCAAATGGAGGATCACTCAAAATCTTTTGACCGGGAGGTTCTATATCGTAAAATAAGAAAGGGCGTCCAGATAGATCTAGAGATACATCAACTAATGCTTCATCAAGAGGGCAGGATGCAGAAGCAAATCGCTTAACACCTACCTTCGTTCCTACTGCTTCTTTCATACAACGACCAAGAGCGATCCCTACATCTTCAACTGTGTGGTGGGCATCTATTTCAAGATCGCCCTTTGCGTGCACCAATAAGTCGAATCCGCCATGCCTACCAAGTTGGTCAAGCATGTGATCAAAAAAAGGTAATCCAGTTTCAATATCCGCCTCTCCAGATCCGTCAAGTGTTAGCGACACATTTATTGAGGTTTCTTTGGTTTCTCTTTCATAACTTGCTGAACGTTTTTCCATTACTCCAGTATCCCTTCTAAAGCGCCAAGAAACATGTTATTTTCCTCTGGCGTTCCAATTGTCACTCGTAAACAATTCTCCAAACGAGACCAAGAAGAGCAATTTCTAACCAGAATAGAACGCTCTAACAGCAGTTCCCATAGTTTCTGACCGGAAATATTAGCCTCGGGTAATGGCTTGAATAGAATAAAATTCGCTCCACTCTCCCATTGCTGAATTGGTAAATGTTGAAGTGCTTCGGCCATTCTTTCTCTTTCCGAAGTCAATGACATCACTCTAGAATTCATCTCACCTACATGTTGTAATGCGAGCCGACCCGCTATTTGTTTGAACCCATCAAGGTGATATGGAAGCAATACATCTTTTAGAGCTTTAACTACAGTCTCCGGCCCAAGTAAATAACCAAGTCGTGCGGATGCCATGCTCCAGGTTTTGGAGAAAGTTTTTGATACTACGATTGGAGCATCATCTTTGACTAACTCTACAGATGACCATTCGGAGAATTCGCTGTATGCCTCATCCACAACGAGCAAACTTCCTACCTTTAAACACTCTTCAAGCATGTAGGTGATCAATTCTTTTGATTCAACAATCCCAGTAGGATTATTAGGTGAACAAAGGAAAATTAAGTTCGGTTTTTGCGCTATCACTGCCTCTGCCGTTTCTTGATCAATTCCGAAAGAAGAGTTTCGTTCTGCCGAGATAACTTCAGTTCCTGTAATTCGGGCTATGTGTGAATGTAGAGCATACGTCGGCTCAAATATCCCTGCTGATCTACCAGTTCCACCATAAGCAAGAAATAATGACTGAAGAATCTCATTCGATCCGTTAGCGGCAACGACATTACTTGATAGGACATTATGAAACGATGCGATATTTTCGGTTAGCTGTTTCGCTTCTCGATCTGGGTAACGGTTCCAATCAATTTTCGTAATCCCCTCGTGAAGATCCTCTTTCCAACTATCAGGAGGTGCGTAAGGACTCTCGTTTGTATTCAATCTGACATCTACCTCTATTTGTGGAGAGTGATATCCAGCCAGAAGCGCTAGATCATCACGAACTTCAGGCCAAATCATTTTTTCTCAATTCTTAGACGAACAGATAAAGCATGTGCATTTAAATTTTCCGCTTCAGCAATAGTTGTGAGCGTATCCGCAACACCAGAAAGTGCTTCTTGGTCCATTTCCACAATATGTATTTCCTTCAAGAAATCATCAACAGTCAAAGCGCTAGCGAAACGTGCTGTGCTGTTTGTAGGCAGAACATGAGATGGGCCAGCGACATAGTCTCCCACAGCTGCTGGAGCCATATCGCCGACGAACACAGCGCCAGCGTTTCTTACTTTCTCTACGCACAAAGACGGTTCTTTAATCATTATCTGAAGATGTTCAGGAGCTACGAAATTTGAAACGTCCATTGCTTGTTCTGGCCCTTCAACCAATATCGCATATCCCCCAGTGTCAAAAGTTGAACGTATATCTTCGAACCGAGGTGATTGTTCTGCCAACACCGTTACTTCTTTGAGGATAGATTCAATTACTTTCTCACTCCATGAAATTAGCCACGACATTCCCCCAGGTCCATGCTCTGCTTGGACTATGAGATCTATTGCAGCTAATTGAGGATTAACAGTTTCATCGGCAATTACAACGATTTCAGAAGGTCCCGCAAATGCTGCAGCAATACCCACATCGCCTGAAACGAGTTTCTTTGCGGTAGCGACATACACGTTTCCGGGCCCCACTATTACGTCCACAGGATCAATCGATTCTGTGCCGTAAGCCATTGCTGCTACTGCCTGCGCCCCACCTACCATGTAAACCTTAGTTACACCAGATACTTTGGCCGCTACCAATGTAGCTGGGTCGATATTCCCTGTTTGATTTGGTGGAGCACACACTATTACGTCTTCTACTCCAGCAACCATTGCGGGGATCGCCGTCATTAACAACGTTGAAGGGTAAGCAGCTCGACCTCCAGGCACATAACATCCAGCACTCAAAACCGGTTTATGGAGACTCTGAACGCAGATTCCATCAAGTTCAAAGTTTTTTTTCTCCCTTATCTGACTTTCATGGAAGGTTCGTATACGCATAGCCGCATGCTTTAAAGCAGTTACAAGATCCTTTGAACAATTCCTAACTGCTTCCTCGATTTCCTCTTCAGACACTAGAAATGATTCCGGAGCCCCACCATCATACTTTTCTGCATAAGCCTTAAGTGCCTTATCACCATTTTCTTTTACGTCATCAATAATTGATGCGACAATCGATTCAACGTTGTCTTCTGGTTGAACTGGGCGAGGAAGTTCCACAGAAAGTCTCTTCTGTTGAATTCCTGTTAGGTTTAATCGTGTAAGCACACCTATACGGTATACGCCCTGTAAGTAACTTGGGAAGCAATTTACGTTAAGAAGAGAATATGTCAGATCAAAGTAACGCTGGAGAAGAAAGCATCGCAGAATTATCCTCGGTTGCTTTTCAAATAGAAGACTTAATTTCTCGAGTAACAGAAACAGCTAAAAGCCTTGAAGCAGCAGGCTTAGAGAGCAGTGCCCATGAACTTTACGAGGTAGAGAGATCACTATTATCAGCTTCTCGAAGGCTTCGACGGGCTAAAAGCGAACTCAAATCTTAAATGCTTCTGGACAGAAATAATTAAGTACACAATCACCACAGTTAGGTTTTCTGGCATAGCAAACACGTCTTCCATGGAGGATAACTCGAAGGCTAAATTCTCCTCTTTCTGAAGATGGAAGCATTGGGCTAAGAATTTTTTCGACTTTCACTGGATCTGTTTCTTGCGTAATGTCAAGACGCCTTACTAGCCGGCCAACATGAGTATCTACTGGTAAACCTGGCAAACCCAAGGCCACACTCCTAACAACATTCGCTGTTTTCCTTCCAACACCAGGAAGGCTAACTAAATCGGGCATTAACTCTGGAACAGAGCCACCGAATTCGGAAATCAGTTTCTGAGCCATGCCTTGTAAATTCTTTGCTTTAGAACGATACAAACCAATTGATTTTATGTAATCTTCAATTTCGGTTACCCCTGAAGCAGCTAGTGACTCTGGATCGGGGTACCTTTTAAACAAAGCTGGAGTTACTTTGTTAACGGATACATCAGTAGCCTGCGCTGAAAGGATAGTAGCTGTCAAGAGTTGGAACGGGGTTCGAAAATTAAGCTCGCACTCTGCTTCGGGAAAGACCACCTTTAATTCCATATGCGTTCTTCTACATCTACCTGCAGCTGTGCGTGGACGTGCCATGTTGACAACATAGTATCTATAACGCGGATAACTTAGTGATATGGAAATTGTTGTAGCAAAAGAACCACCAAAAGGTTTTGACCTTTCAATAACAGTCCCCTCGCAATACCCCGAAGAATTACTAATTGGTGACCTAAACCAAATTATCAACCCTGTCACGGGATCTCAGCCAGATAACAAGAGAATCCAAATTTGGCTTGAAAATGCTCGAGAAACTGATACAGAGCAACTCAGAAAGCTCAATTTTTACCCTTATAGAGATCTCCTTCAAATGCGTTGCCAATTGCCAACTCCTATTAGAGGATTAGAAACTAGACCATTTCGTAGAGGGAATGACGAAACCTCTTTTCTGGAAGTAAATAGTAGAGCTTTCCACTGGCACCCTGAACAAGGAACCTTGGATATAAAAAAACTAAATGATGTATTTGAAGAAGACTGGTTTGAAGAAGAAGGTTTCCGTCTTTACGAAATTGACAAAAGGTTAGCTGGTTTCTGCTGGACGAAGATCCATTCTACAAGCACTGAAAATGTTGGTGAAATCTTCGCGATCGCTGTCGACCCTAAGTTCCACGGGAAAGGCCTCGGGAAGCCCCTTACAGTTTCAGGATTGCAATACATAGCAAGCAAAGGAATTACGACCGGCATGCTTTACGTTGAATCCGATAATCTTCCTGCAATTCATGTATATACCCAAATTGGTTTCACGGTTCATGCAACCAACCGTGCTTTCCACAATCAACCTTCAAAATAGATATTTTTTAGTACCATAACCTTATGGACGTTGACCCGAGCCTTCCCATGGGGCAAGAAAAAGCCACAACAGTCCAAAACATGTTTGACAAGATAGCTCCTCGTTATGATTTCGTTAATAGGGTAATGACATTCCGACTTGACGTTCGTTGGCGAAAAAAAACAGTGAAATCTCTCTCACTTCCACCGAACTCTGTTGTTATCGACTTAGCTTGTGGAACTGGCGATTTCTGCTGCGAGTTAGAGAAGGAAGGTCTCAATCCTCTTGGTTTCGATTTTTCTATGGGGATGCTTAATGCTTCTCGGTCAACTTCACCTCTCGCACAAGCTGATGTCTTACAGCTTCCCATCCATAGCGGAGTGATCGATGGCGCAACATGCGGTTTCGCTCTACGTAACTTGACTGAACTACCTGCATTTTTCCAAGAAGTTTCACGAGTTTTGAAAAAAGGAGGAAGAGTTGGCTTTTTAGATGTCGCAGAACCAGAGAATCGATTTTTAAATTGGGGACATCACTTATACTTTGACCGGATCGTTCCTAAAGTTGGCGGTTTTTTTTCCGATAAAGCTGCATACTCTTACCTTCCGAAATCTTTTGCTTACTTGCCCCCGCATCAAGAAATATCAGAGATGTTAAAAAATGCTGGATTCAGAAATGTGAAACGTCAATTGTTTGCTCCTGGTTCAGTACAGCTCTTTTCTGGCGAAAAGATATAACCACATCTAGAATTCTCACAATGGTACAGTCAGAGATTCATCACATAGCTTTAAATGTCGTAGACGTCAACGAAGCGAAAAATTTCTATTCACGGTTTTTTTCTCTAAACGAGATACAACGACCTAGTGGTAGATCCAATAGCGGCGCATGGCTTGCGGCCAAAGATGGAAGGCAAATTCACCTTCGAGAAGGGAAAGTCCCTGAAGATAATGGCCAACACCTTGCTTTTCTCGTAACAGATATTCATGAAGCATGTCAAAATTTAGCAACTGCTGGAGTGGATGTAACAATGCCCGTGCCAATAGGAACGTCCCTTCAAGCATTCCTCCATGACCCTGCCGGAAACCGGGTTGAAATACACCAATTAGAGGATTCAGATACCGACCATTAACCCGAGAGCGAATAAGAGACCGGAAACCAAATGGAATTTGGCTGTCATTTCTAGAACTTTGATAAGGTTCAAACCCTCCGCTTTAGCATAAATTTGATAGGCCAATTTGAAGGCAATTGGAGAAACTATTAGCGATATCAATGCTGGATAACAATAAATCACGCCGATTAGAGCGTAAACACCTACAGTTCCTATCATTAAAAATACATATAAAAGTCTAGTTTTTTGCTCTCCTATACGAACAGCTAACGTCTTTTTGCCAGCCTCTCGATCGGTGCCAATATCTCGAAGATTATTAACCACTAATAATGCAGTTGCTAACGATCCAACACCGATACCACACAAAATTGAAAGTAGCTCTACCTTCTCACTCTGCACGAAAGCAGACCCTACTGTTGCCACTAGTCCAAAGAATACGAAAACAGATACTTCTCCAAATCCAAGATAACCATATGGGCTAGAGCCACCTGTGTAGAACCATGCAGCGATAATAGCTACTAATCCGATCGCTAATATCCATAAATTTATAACAAGAGCAAGAATTAAACCGGCAATAGCAGCAATAAAAAAGAAAGCGAAGGACGCCCACTTTACCTTCCAAACAGGAATTAATTTCGAAGCCACAAGCCTTCTGGGACCTATACGATCTTCATCAGTTCCTCTAATTCCATCAGAATAATCATTTGCGTAATTCACCCCTACCTGAAGAGCAATTGAAACTAATAAGGCGAGTAAAAACCGGTACAGAATAAACCCTGACCCTGCAGAGGCAGCAGTACCTACCAGAACCGGAACAATCGCAGCTGGAATTGTTTTCGGACGTGCCCCTTCCACCCATAGACGAACAGTTTGTTCAGCTTTCATCCGTAAAGATTTCCTTAAGCGGAAACCCCTCCAAGAATTGCTTTAACTTCCATAAATTCTTCAAGGCCATACGGGCCCCACTCGCGTCCATTTCCAGATTGTTTATATCCGCCAAAAGGAGCATTGAAATCAGGACCGGCACCATTGACATGCATGTTCCCTGTTCGGATAAGGCGAGCCACTTTCACCGCCCTCTCATGGCTTCCAGAGATATAGCCAGCAAGACCGTAAACAGTATCGTTCGCTATCTCTATAGCCTCTTCATCATTTTCATAACCGATTAAGACAAGCACAGGACCGAAAATTTCTTCTTGCGCGATTCTCATGTCATTAGATACATTTGCGAACAATGTTGGTTTCACGTAATACCCGGATTCTAAACCATCAGGTCTTCCCAACCCGCCACAAACTAATTCCGCACCTTCATCTATGCCAGCTTGAATCAAGTCCTGTATTTTGTTCCATTGCACTTCTGAAACGACAGGCCCTATTGTAGTTCCATCGCTAGTTGGGTCACCGACAGTTACTGCTTCCATAGATGCTTTAGCTACAGCCTTAGCAGCTTCCATCTGCGAATGGGGCACAAGCATCCTTGTTCCTGCATTACAAGACTGACCAGAATTCATGCACATTCCAAAGGCATCACGTCCAACTGCTTCTTCAAGATTTGCAT
>Ga0315326_10000588_pt1 | contig 17790 bp, 15 predicted proteins | sample M180m32315metaG_FD_203457 | JGI IMG/M metagenome (GOLD analysis project Ga0315326, IMG submission 203457) | Ammonia-oxidizing marine archaeal communities from Monterey Bay, California, United States - M1 80m 32315 | ecosystem: Environmental > Aquatic > Marine > Coastal | place: USA: California... | reverse complement strand
ACCGTGTTGAAACCTAGGGCATCGAGATCTTCATTCAAACCTGATGCTTCAAGATATCGAGTAACAACAGTCGAACCGGGCGCAAGGCTCGTCTTCACCCAAGGCTGTCGATTTAACCCACGTTTACGAGCGTTTCGAGCCAGCAGACCAGCGCCAACCATCACTGAAGGATTAGAGGTGTTGGTACAGCTAGTAATCGCGGCAATCACGACCGAGCCATCGCCGACAGCACCATTGGAGCCATCGACCTCAACATCGTACTTATCGGTCGAAGCTTCACCAAACGAATAATTGAAATTCGGACCAACCTCAGAAAGCGTAAGCCGATCCTGTGGTCGCTTCGGCCCTGCCATCACCGGAACGGTGCTTTCTAGATCAAAGTTCAATTCAACTGAATATTCAGGTTCGTTTAAAGGATCGTAGAAGAAAGAATTCGCCTTGGCGTACTTCTCTGTAAGTTCAACTGTCGCTGCATCACGTCCAGTATCACGCATGTACTTCAACGTCTGGTCATCGATTGGGAAGAAGCCACAAGTTGCACCATATTCAGGTGCCATATTCGCGATAGTTGCTCGGTCTGCAAGCGGGAGGGTATCGAGACCAGGACCGTAGAACTCAACAAATTTCTCGACAACGCCCTCTGTACGAAGCATCTGGACAAGGCCTAGGACTAAATCTGTAGCCGTCGATCCTTCCGGGAGCGATCCCGTAAGTCGAACACCAACCACTTCTGGAACAACCATGTAGTACGGCTGACCGAGCATAACTGCCTCAGCTTCGATTCCACCTACTCCCCAACCAAGTACTCCGAGACCGTTAACCATCGTAGTGTGCGAGTCGGTGCCAACACATGTGTCAGGGAAGGCTACTCTTTCGCCAGCAGCGTTTTCTTCTGAAAGCACGGCTTCGGCGAGGAATTCGAGATTGACTTGGTGAACAATTCCTGCTCCCGGTGGAATTATTTTCAGGTTGTCTAACGCACCTTGTGCCCATTTAAGTAGCTGGTATCGCTCGGTGTTTCGCTCGAACTCACGCTCGATATTCATCGCAAGCGCACCGGGACTTGAGAAATAGTCGACCTGTACCGAGTGGTCGATGACCATGTCGGATCGAACGATCGGGTTGATGATCGATGAATCGCCGCCAGCATTCGAAACTGCATCACGCATTGCAGCAATATCGACCACCACTGGCACACCCGTAAAGTCCTGAAGCACGACTCGACCCGGCATATATGGAAACTCGCTCGCAGGTTTTGCATCGGGTCGCCACGAAGCCACCAATCTCACATGATCGTCGTCCGCTGGGCCGTCATCAGCTTTGCGCAGTGCGTTCTCAAGAAGCACTCTGATCGAGTATGGCGTCTTAGAAATATTGAGTAGCCCTACTTTCTCGAGCGCCGAAAGAGAATAGTAGTTGACCGTCCCATCCGTCGTTTCGAAAGTTCGTTTGGCGTCGAATGGAGTTGATTCAGGTGACATATTTTGCTTGTTGCTCTTACCATGTGATTACGAAAGATCAAATTCGCAGATCAGAATTTATCACCAACAATGCGGCGAAAAACGTCTAACCCAATTCTTCGAGCATTCACTTTACCAGCGGTAGTGATTATTTTTGGGGAACATTCGCCTCAAAACTGCTGCTAGCATCCTGCCTTGTACAAAAAAGTACACCCACACAGTTCTGCTTAACATGAACCCAATCTCAACTCCATCGACCGACCCACGTGCCGCTCTTGCCCAGCGCTCCCCATTTTTCTACGGCTGGGCTGTGGTTTTAGCAGCTGGATCAACGATGTTCGTTCGTAATGCTGCGGCGACCTTAACCATCGCTGTGTTTGTATTCCCAATGAGCGAAGATCTCGGTTGGAGCCGTACTGTGATAGTGGGTGCGGCGGCGGCGGCTGGTGTAGTGTCTATGTTTGTATCGCCTCTAGCTGGATGGATTCTCCAGCGATACGGCGCACGAGTGCTGATGGCTTCCTCGGTGTTCATTTTGGGTGCCGTTATTCTCTCGCTGCGGTGGACCACTAGTCCAATTAGTTTCTACTTGCTGTTCGGCGTCGGCCGACTGATGTTCCAGGCCCCTCTCCAAATCGGAGCTTCGACGGCGGCAGCCCAGTGGTTTGTTCGTATGCGTGGACGTTCATCGTCGATGTTGGGCGTATCGCACTCCCTCGGCATGGGACTCTTCCCGCTATTCGCCCAATTGTTCATGAACGCCAGCGATGGCGACTGGAGAATGGCGTGGTTCTGGATGGGTATCTCCGTTTGGATAATAGCCCTGCCCTTGACCTTATTGGTGTTTGTGAACAAACCCGAAGATGTAGGGCTAAGACCCGACGGTGACAAAACTACGACAGATGTTACGGGGGAAATTCAAACACAAACAGCTGCCGACCAAGAAGAACAGTGGACTCTTAAAGAGGCAATGCGTACTCCGGCGATGTGGACGCTTGCGTTGGTAGGTGGACTAGTATTTTTCATTCACACTGGCGTGAACATTCACCAAGCTGCATTCTTACGCGATAACGGAATAAGTCCATCGATCGCCGCTTCAGCTCTAACCGTAATGGCAGGTGGAACGGCAGTTGGAAGCATCCTATGGGGCAATCTGCTTGATCGATTGCCAGTGAAAATTGTGTACGGGATGACAGCCGGCTGGCTCGGCGGAATGTCACTGCTATTCCTGCTGGTCGATTCACCAGCGATGGCATTCACCGTCGCTGCCCTCTTCGGAATTGGTCTTGGAGGCCTGTTGGTCGTTCCTCCCGTAGCCGTTGCGCACTACTTCGGGCGTAATTCGCTCGGAGCGATTCGAGGTGCTACTGAACCGTTTGTGAGCGGAGGACAAGCGATTGGCGCACTTGGTGCAGGTCTCATCTTCGACTACACCGGATCGTATGAGGGAACTTTCCCTACATTCACTGTGGCAGCGATTCTCGCTATTTTGCTGCTGTTCGCCACAAGGCGTCCAACAAAGCCAGTCGTCGAGTAGTTCGCACGGGTCGATGACTGGGCTTTGCGTGAGCCATATATATAAGTCAGATCGTTGCGATTCAATCGTAAGTATGAACTAACCTTAGTCTGTATAACGCTTAGGTCGAACTCGAGCAACGATCATGCCGAACGAAACCCCGACTACAATAACGGTAAGATCACGTGAGAAGGTCGAATTTCATCACGGAATACTCGGTTATGAGCCACAATGCCGCTCGATTCTAACGCGTTATTCTTGCCTGTTTGCCAGTTGATATCCCATCTCGGGAAGCTGCTGCTTGCAACTGCAACTCTCAGTCGGTGACCCTTTTGGAACACATGACTAGTCGCCCATAGATCAACCACAAACTCAGTAGCTTGGTACGGCACAAGGGCAATCGGTTTTTCAAATGAATCTTTGAACCTCGCTCGTAAAATTCCGTCACAAACTAGCATCGATGTACCGTCAGGGTGAACATCTGTGATCCTCACTACCCAATCGGTATCGATCGCCGACGACGAAGCATGCAAAACAGCTTTAACACGCCCAGTTACATCGAGCGGATTTTCAAGAACTTCGGTTGTGTAAGTGAGAATTTTGTCCTCATAGCAACGTTGATCTCGAGGGCCATTATTATCGCCAAGGTGACCGCCGCCAAATGATCTAATTGGGTTTTCGGGGTCTGATTCGTATTCATCGAACACCTCGCCAAACAAATCTGGCTTATCGGCACTTAAAACTCCATCATTCAACGACGTTGCCGAACCAGAATCGCCCGTAGACAGATAGAAATTGGTGTCTTTAGCGGCAGCGGGTGGCCATTCATCAAACTCACGCCATTTGTTGATCCCCATTGTAAAAAGCTTGACCGGCTTGTCGGAATCGACTCCGTTGTCGACCCCTTTCAGCCAATGGTCGAACCAGCGTTTTCGAATTTTAAACCAGCCGAGTATTGCCTGCTCACCAAAATCGACTTCGCCTGCCTCTCGCATGTCGGCGGGACCCGGATTATGTACCCACGGACCAATCGTCATTCTCTGGCCTGCCCGTGCTCTTGAAGTAGCTGCGTTCGCACGCATGCCCTCATAGCTCCTTATCGTCCCGATCAAAAAACAGTCGAACCAGCTACCGAAATGATGCACTGGAACATTCACTTTATGATGTGAGCGAACATTACTCAATTTCTCCCAATAATCATCGTGATTTGGGTGGTTCAACCAGTCATTAAACCAGTCGTGCAAATCAGCGACCGGAGACAAAGGGGCAATCGGTGTAGTTTCCAGCCATATAGCGTAATCATCGGATGCTTTTTTTACTCGCCGATTGATTTCTTCTTTTGATCCAATAGCTGCGAGTTTACGTGCATTAGTCGATGTGTGTTTGAGAGTCCACATGGTGTTAAAACCGTGCTCAAACGCGCCACCTCGGTAGACCCACTCGTCGTAGTAATCAGCCGACGTTTGTCGAACAAATTGCGTTTCCAAATGAGGTGGTTGAGTCGACAGCATACGGTATTGAGTAGCCCCAGAGTAGGAACCACCTAAGGTTCCAATTTTACCGTTCGACCACGGTTGTTCAGCCGCCCATTCTACGGTGTCAAAACCGTCCTGATGTTCGCCATCAGCGTCGTCTCTAAACGGGTAAAATTCGCCATTGGATGCAAAACGACCACGGACATCCTGAATAATGACCACATAGCCGTATGAAGCATAGAATTCACCGGCAGCAAGATTCGATTCCGACGAGCCCGTTTTGTCATAAGGTGTCCGTTCGATTAATACTGGGAATTGATCATCGCTATCCGGTCGCCAAACGTCCGCACGAAGTATCGTTCCATCCCGCATTGGAACGACCAAATTACGCTCGATAATCACGCTGTATTTACCGACATTCACATTCATAAAATTTAACCTTCAACCTCAATCAATAAACTGTGAAAAATACTGCAATCCCAACAAACGAAATGCCCGCAATAAAACATGGCTGCGGTACTTACATGCTAGCGCCGCCGTCTACCGTAATCATCGAGCCTGTAATCATTGCCGCATCGTCAGTGGCCGCAAACATGAACGCATATGCAATGTCTTCAGGCTGCTGTAAACGGCCGAGTGGAGTGTTCTTCAGTCGGCGCTCGAAGTTATCTGGATTATCGATACTGGTCTCCCAGTTATTAGGGCTGTGCTCGTTATTGCCACGTATGAACATTGTGTCAACGTGACCCGGAGAGATGATCACACAGCGAATGTTGTCCTTTGCGAACGACTGAGCCGCCGAGCGAGTGAGTCCGACCATCGCCATCTTCTGAGCGGCGTAAGCAGGGCTTCCTCCACCAGGACGAATCGAGGCTAAAGAGCCCATGTTCAGTATCACTCCGGAACCTGCCTTTCGCATGGAAGGTACAACCGATTTGATCCCGTAAAACGAACCGTTCAGTCCTACGTCCATAATCAGTTCGAATTGCTCGTCAGTCTGTTCTTCGAATCCAACCCTAAAATTCGCTCCAGCGTTGTTGCACAGCAAATTAACTGGTCCCAGTTCAGATTCAGTTCGGGCAACGACTTCACGCCATGCACCTGAATCACGCACATCGAGTTCAGCAGCGATCGCTCGACCATCTGCTTTGTTAATTTCTTCAGCGATTAGTTCAGCGGCCTCAAGGCGATTATCGGCAACACACACCGCCGATCCCTCAGCAGAAAATAGACGAGCCTGCGCTCCCCCCATTCCACCACCGCCACCAGTGATAATCGCCACCTTACCTTTGAGCCTACCCTTTGGTTCAGATGTAGCCATAATCCCTACCCCAGCACCAATCCGCCGTCTGGCCGACGAGAACTTTCGCCGGTTCCAGCTTCATACGGATACTTAACCATTTCTTCTTCGATGATATCGATTCCTAATCCCGGTGCTTCTGGAGGAATGAAGTAGCCGTCTTTCACTTCCGAAACGTTTGTAACTATATCTTCCTTGAATGTTCCTACTTCGGTAGAGAATTCGTTCACATCCCAGTTCGGAGTAGCCGTTGCGATGTGCGTATTCGCCATGTTCCCGACTGGTCCTAGGAAGTGGTGAGGAGCCATTTTTATATGAAAGCTTTCAGCAATCGCAGCGATCTTCTTCACGTGCGTAAATCCGCCCGCAAGTCCAATATCGGGCTTTAAAAAACCCACACCCGGTTGCTGACAATATTCTCGGAATTCCCAAAGCGTATTGTTCCGTTCGCCAACCGCCAGAGGAATGTTGACCTTGTCGCCGACGCCACCCATCGACATCACTGAATCAGGTGCGATCGGATCCTCGTAGAAATACGGAAAGAATTTCTCAATCTGCTGTGCGAACACGACTGATGATCCAGGAAACATATTCCTATGAATCTCGATTCCTATATCGAAATCCCAACCAACTTCTTCTCGTACAGCTTCGACGATAGCCGTGTTTTGGCGAATTAGATCACCATGCGCAAGCGCTCCCCAGTTCTCGGGAAACGGCGTCATTTTGAGAGCTGTGTAGCCGTCGTTTTTGGCGATACGAGCGGCTTTAGCGAAACTTTCTGGTGTAGAAATCTGATCTGAATAGCGGTGCGAACCAAGAAGTAAAATTGCTCGAACCTTGTCTCGAACCTTGCCGCCAAGAAGATCCCAAACCGGTGCGCCCAAACGTTTGCCCTTAATGTCCCAAAGCGCCATATCAATCGCGCTGAGCACAGCAGTTATCGCTGGACTTCGAAACGAGTATTTACGATACGCAACATTCCAAATTCGGTCGATATCTCTTGGGTCGAGCCCACGGATATCGCCCTCAATCCGGTGCGCAATCACTTCAGTCGCATCAGCGTAGCTCCAGAAATTACCTTCACCGACGCCATAAGTACCGTCATCGCAGGTAACCCGAATGGTCAACCATTTACTTACCAGCCAAGTCTCAATCTTCTCAATTTTCATTTTTATCTTTTCGAAAATAATTCCGTATGAAGCCCTTTTCATGAGAGAGAGGGAATTGGCTCTCCTGCTCACAGATGCGCGTTCTCTACTAGTGCAACCCATACAGCGACGTATCCGTCACTGTTTCAATTAGCGATTGGATGTAGCCGTTTGCGTATGCCTTTGCACGGTGACCCCAAGCGGTGTCACCCTTGGTCATTGGCACATGATCGTCCATGAAGAAACCATCGAAGCCGTTCTCAGCGTAAGTACGCATAGCTTTGTACATATCAACATAGCCCTTGTTCACGAACGTCTCGTGGAACTTAGGAACAGTGCCTTCAACGTTGCGGAAGTGAACGTATAGAACCCGTTCCCGTTTCACAAAGTATTCGATCATCTCGTAAATGCTCTCGCCGTTGTACTGATCGGCACCGGCCATCTGCGAGAACGATCCCTGACAAAGCAGAATCGAGTTATACGGACTATCGACAATATCTATGAGTCGCTTGTAGCCCTCGAAGTTATACAAAAGCTGTGGAACACCACCAACTTCGGGCATCGGTGGGTCGACCGGGTGCAGGCCCAGCTTCACACCGTATTTTTCAGCAACCGGCGTTGCTTCCTTCACCCAAGTTTCGAGACACTCCCAAGCACGATTTAACGAAAGATCCCAGTCGATAACGCTTGGCCAGTTTTCTACTTCTGCGTCGTAGGCTGTCCCCAGCGCACCCCAACCAATATCGACATGCCCTGTGCGGTAGAACCGAGGGTATCGCCAGCTCATGGTGTAAATGGGAATACCAGCATTACCGATGTTCTTGATCGTTTCGAGCATATTTGCGAGCTGTTCTCCGAAGCGAGGACCGCCAGCGATCATGTGATGCCGCATGTCGATCGGAGTGTTTTCGATGGCCGTTAGTTTCAGCCCCCACTCGTCGATTCCGTTCTTTAATCCAACGAGATCGGACAATTCCCAGATGCCATTTCGAACTGGCACTGGTGGGGTGTTAAGCACAATATCCTGAACACCAAGTTGAGCCATAAAGCGCAATGCTTCTCGATTTGTGGAGCTATTGAGTCCCATTCCGATCCTCATTAGTTAGCTCCTTTCGTAACTTTGCTCATACCTACCGGACCACCGTATTCGACTTCCTTCTTCACCGCTTCAATCACGCCAGAGATGTAACCCTGTGCGAACAGTCGAGAACGATAACCACCGAGATTTCCGGGAAAATCATCGTCGTCGGTCAGCAGAGGACAGTGATCATCAATGAAATTGCCCGTGAATCCGGCGTCACGGTAGGCACGCATCGCCTTCTTCATGTTCACGTAGCCTGTGTTAATGAATGCTTCGTTGAACACTGGAGCTTGACCACTAACGTTTCGGAAGTGGACGTACATGATTTTGTTACGAGTTCCGAAGTAATCGATCATTTCGTAAATATCCTCGCCCGGCATTTCGCTGAAAGTTCCTTGGCAGAACTCGATAGCGTTGTAGTCGGAATCAGTTATTTCAACTAATCGCTTGAAAGCACCAAATGAACGGAATAACCCGGGTACGCCACCGCGTTGAGCGACTGGCGGGTCTTCAGGATGAATTCCGCAGCGCATACCAACCTCTTCAGCAACCGGGGTTACCGCTTTGATCCAGTATTCCAGCGCGTCCCACATCTGATTTTCAGTGATATTTTCTTCCGGGAATGTTTCCGGTCTACGGTCGTTCTCCCAGTCGTAGTTGTAACCGGTGCCGAGAGCACCGCCGCGTACTATCGTGGGTTGTGCCCTACCCCAGCTGTTCGGCATCCAGTTGTATCCATAAATCGGAATACCGGCTCGACCCATATCTCGAACCTGCACAAGTAAATCTTCGATTAGTTCGTCCTGACGAGGCCCACCAAAAATCACATCGTGATAGTCCAGCTGTGGAGAGAATCCACCCTCTATAGCCGCCAGATTCAAGCCGTACGATTCGATCTTCATTCGCAACGCAACGTACTCGTGATACTTCATATGCTGCGAGCCAGGGCCACCGTATACGAGGATATTTTGTATCCCAAACTGTGCCATAACCTGCAGAACTTCGTCGGTGGGATTACCGTGCAGCGCTACCATCGGTTCCATATGAAATTCCCTTTACGTTGTTCATATATGTGACTACAAATTGTCGATAGAAATGGAATGTAGCACGCCACGTGTCAACTAATGAGCCTCAAGAGTCAAATTGTCATGATTATCTGGTGATTCACTGGTATGTTTCTGTTCGCCAGTGCCCGATTATCCATTTCTTCTTTATTCGGGAATTTTGTGCAATTTGAAACGAATCATTGCCTTTTTTTATCTTCTCGATAATTTCTATGGCGGTGACTACAGGCGGCTCAATTGAAAAGCCTAAAGACGACAAAATCAGCAAAGTAACACCTACCGATGCTACCTATGCGATCGACGATCTGATCGCTATCGGTTTCAACATGAACCAGTGATCACACTTTCGAAGCAGACTAAGGCTCATGATAAATAACTTAGAACAGGCTCTAAAAACAGGTTTCATCGATAAACTAGACCTCAACACATCGACATGAAGATAGATTCACTCGAAATATTCCACGTAGCAATGCCGCTGATCTACCCGTGGCGGACGGCATACGGTGCGGACTACGACATTCACTCCGTACTAGTGAAAGCGACAAGCGGAGATCACTTCGCGTGGGCAGAATCGACACCGCTCGAAAAGCCTGCGTATAGTCCCGAAGGCGCGGCGAGCGTTTACCTGAACGTGTCAGAGTACTTCGCTCCCAGAGTGGTTGATGGCGCATACGATTCAGCACGCGACGTGACCGATACCCTTTCAGTTTTTAAGGGCAATCCGTTCGCAAAAGCGGCGCTCGAAATCGTCTGGTGGAACCTAGAATCTAAGATCACAAACACCCCGCTCCACAAACTTCTCGGCGGCACAACAAGGGAAGTTCAAGCGGGTGCCGACTTTGGAATTCAAGATTCGTTCGACATGCTGCTCGGAAACATCCAAACAGCAATTGATACCGGATTCCCTCGAGTAAAACTCAAGGTTGCTCGGGAATGGGACGTTAAGATGCTTCGTGCGGTTCGATCTACATTCCCGAACGAAAAATTTCACATCGATTGCAATTCCGGTTACAGCCTCGACGACTTGGATATGTTCAAAGAGATCGACAAATTCAATCTAGAATTTATTGAGCAGCCACTGGCAAACGACGACATCATCGACCATGCCGAATTGGCCCGGTCCATAGGCACACCGATATGTCTGGACGAATCGGTAACCGGGCCGAAAATCGTTGAGCAGGCACTGAAAATAGACGCCTGTAAATTCGTAAACATCAAACCGGGTCGGGTAGGTGGGCTAACCAACGCAGTCCGGATCCACGACATCTGCCACGATGCAGGTGTTCCTGTCTGGGTAGGTGGCATGCTCGAAAGTGCCGTCGGTTCTGCGGTGTGTGTCGAACTCGCAACCCTTCCGAACTTCGTCTATCCCGGCGATCTGTTTCCTTCCTCTCGGTTCTACACACGTGACCTTGGTCAACCCGAAGTTGTACTCACCGAGCGTCAAACCATGCTGCCGTACGAAAACGGCCTGCCTGAACCAGATCCGGAGTTGCTTGAGAAGTTCACCAGGCAACGAACTCTGATCAAATCCGGTGATTAGATAAGTGCCTGCTCGACGGTATCAGGCAATAGAATTTCGGTGAAGAAATCGAAGACTCATTGTCCCTCAATACCCTGACACCCAGCAGCCATTAGTTCTCCCGGTATTGAACAAAAACACACATGGACACTATCCGTTAAACCCTCGCTGAATTCCCCGAATATAGGCGATCTGTCCCAAATGTTGTGATTCCTCGGCGAGAATGTGCCCCAGAATCCAGCCGATATTCAGAGATTCATTTCGGTACTCAGCAAACACGTCTCGATCTAAATCCGACTGCTCTAATGCGTCGATCATTGCAAGTACCGAAGCGTGTGCTGCGTCGTAGTACTCGAGTATCAGGTTGATATCGACATAAGGAAAATCACGAACTTGGGCGGGGGTTTCGTCGCGACCGTATCGGTCTTCAGCCATATCGAACTTCGCAGCCCAGCCATTGCTTGTCCAGAGTTCATCATTACCAAGCACAGTCGAATTCGCCCAGCGATCGGCCACTCTCGCCATATGCCAAACCGTCCACAAAATGTGGTTCGATTCGGGATTAGGCTGCCACATCAACTCTTCAGGCGTAAGACTTGCTACTGATTCTTTAAGTTTCCCGTAGTACTCGTTGAGTCCACTTTTGATCGGATCTCTGAATGAAGGCATATCGCACACACGCACCTTTACTAGCCGCTAAGGGCTCGAATTATTCCACTAATCAGGTTGACTTGATCAAGATATTAAGATTCTTAAAACAATTCCGTGATCAAAAATTCTCAGACCGGATCGACTCGTCGATCTATCATCGACAAGCCACATCGGAGAAATTGAGGCTAAGCCCCCTTGGTAACAGCCTCTATCATTGCTTGAATATAGCCGTTGGCAAACGCACGACCACGGTGACCGAACTGAGTGTCCTCATGCGTGTGTGGAACGTGGTCGTCGATGAAGAAGCTGTCGTACCCGTTGTCGTTGTACGCCTTCATCGCCCGGTACATATCGACGTGACCCGTGTTAATGAATTCTTCGCGGAAATCTTCTGGATTAGGCGCCGATACGTTGCGGAAGTGAACGTAGAGAATCTTGTTCTTAGCCGTCATCTCAGCAATGAACTCATACAGCGCATCGCCTTCTGAATCGAACATCTCTGAAACGGTGCCCTGACAGAACTCGATAGCGCAGTTATCCGACGGATAAATATCGAGATACCGTCGGTAGTTATCGTACGAGTTGAACAGCATGGGAATTCCACCAAGCTCCTTTACGGGCGGATCACACGGATGAATACCGAGCCGAATGCCCTCTTCTTCAGCAATAGGTGTGATGATATTGATCCAATATTCAAGATTCGACCACATCTCTTCTTCTGTGTACGCACGCCCGTGAGTGAGAGGCATTTCACCAGCTTTTTCGTAGTTGAACGCCGTCGCTCTAGAGCCGCCTCGAATCAACGCCTCGGGTGTGCGCCAAACGTGTGAAGGCATCCAGTGATAACCAAAAACCGGAATGCCCGCCCGAGCGATGTTTCGAACCGTCGTAATCATGTTGTCGATCTGTTCATCACGTTTCGGACCGTTGAGCATGATGTGGTCGTAGAACGTTGTCGGGACGTTCTCAAGCGCTGAAAGCGTCAGACCGTAGTTTTCAACATTGCGCCGTAGATTCACCAGATCGTGCACTTCCCATGATCCGTTTACGCTCGGAAGCTCCGGAGTGTTGAACACAATATCGTTCATCCCGTATTGCTGGGCGAACAGCAAGTATTCAGGTGATGGCTGCCTGATTTGTCCAAGTCCTGCACGCATGTTTGAGTCTTTCCTAATCTGTCGATGTTCAAACGGTATTTTTCACAATCGCTGTCCGTCAACTTACACCCAGCCCGAACCAAGTGGTAGGCGTAGCCACATCTTTAAGCTTTAGTACAAAGCGTTATATGCTGGTAGGACAACACGCCGGATACCAACAAGTTAATAGACACAAATTCATATGACAAGTAATTCACCGAAAATGACCATGTCGGATTATCCACCGAGCTTAGAAATGGACTACGACGATTCCAGTAGAAATCGTCTGACCGTATTTTTTAGAGGCATAACTGTCATACCAATCCTCCTGATAGTCATTGGTCTACAAACTATCGCTAACGCAAGGGAAAATTATGCGAGATTTAAGCGCGTATCACCTTCGCTAAACACTATAGTTTTTTGCTGCAAACCTACAGATGTATACGCGATACTTCCTTAATAGCTAACCCCGAGTTTCTAACTTCGTAGTTGTGTGGAGCTGAAATTGACAAAAGTTCTGGTCGCATTCGCCACCCGCTTCGGATCCACTCGTGAAATCGTTTCGTCAATCGTTCACGAACTGAATTCCGCTGGCGTAGAGGCGCATGGGGCTGAAGCGACAAGCGCACTAAATCTCGACGATTACGACGCCTTCGTAATCGGTTCGCCGCTGTACAGCGGAAAATGGCTTGCAGCAGCAGGAATGTTTGCAGCAATTTCATCAGAAAGAATCGGTGGTAAACCTGTCGCTCTGTTCTCAGTCGGCACACTAGGACTAAATAACCGAGAGCGTGGCGAACTGGAACACCAAGATTTCATCAAGAATCTCGCCGATGTTGCACCCAAGCTGAACATCATTTCCGATGCGTTATTCGACGGTTATTTCGAGCGATCAAATCTGCCTTGGTTCCTACGAATCGTCGACCAATTCGCCCCAACACCTCAAGGCGATCACCGCGACTGGAAAGCGATCCAAGCCTGGACTAAATCCCTCGTTCCGATGTACACGAGTTGAATCTTTTCAACCAGTGACCAAGCATCATGTTGAGGATTATTACGCCGAGTCAGCAACGAGACAAAACGTAAACACCTCCGCCTGAGCACTGAGCGCAGTCCAGCAAAACTACCAGAGCACACTCTAAAATCCATAGCAATGTTCATCGATACCCACGCTCATATTCATCAACACAATTCCGACGAGATCAACGATATTGTCAAGCGTGCCGTCGCTGCAAACGTCGGTGCAATCCTTACCGCCGGAACAACAATCGAAGATTCGCATAAAGCCATTAAGATGGGGCATGAATTCGACAACGTATTCGCCGGCGTTGGCATTCACCCGACCGATCTTGGACGATCACTGACTAACAACGAGATATCAAAACTCCGCGAACTAGCCGCTTCACCTCAAGTGGTCGTTATGAGTGAAATCGGGATCGACCATCAGGAAAAATCTCCGAATAAAGAGTGGCAGGCCGAATCATTCCATTCACAAATCTCGATCGCTCGAGAACACGCACTACCTATCGTGTTCCACATTCGGGAGCATCAGGACGACTACGACGCTCGTTCCGCTAGGGACGCTGCCATTTCGATTCTTAAAGAATCCAATGCCGGAGATCTCCGTGGAACCGCCCATTACTTTCAGGGGAGATGGGGATTCGCCAAAGAGCTTCTCGATCTTGGATTCAACATTTCATTCGCAAAAACACTGACTCACAAAACTGACATTGAAGAGACAGCGATAAAAACTCCAGACGATCGCATACTCCTTGAAACCGACGCCTATCCTCAGTGGTTCAAAAAAAATCGGGACAAGTGGACAGAGCCGAAAGACATTCCAGTCATCGCACAAAAACTCGCATCACTCAGGGGAACGACGGCTGAAACCATCGAGGCGACGAGCACTGAAAATGCCCTAACTATGCTTGGCAATTACGCCAGCATTGTCGAACAAGCACTCAACTGAACATCGACGCTGTAAATCCTTAGGTCATACTCACGGTTAGGAGACGCACTCAATGGATTTCACTATAAAATTAGTTTGCATGTCGTTACAACTCGCAAGAATTTATTCGTTGGGCGCATCAGTTTAGTAAGCCAACAAAGATTCACTCAATGACCTCAAAATCATCAAACATAGGCTTAAAGGAATGGTCGGTGACGTCCAACGCGTTAGGTAGCGGCGTTCAGATTTTCCTATTGAGAAAAGGCGGCATTCGCGAAGACGGACGCCACTTCAAAATTGAACACGAAAAATTCTTGCTGTACCCAGGGCTGTTTCATGAAGGTGAGCTGCTGCTCAAAGCCGAAAATCAATCGCTTCTCGAAGAAACTGTAGATGCTGACTTCAACCAAGTAATCCCATTCTCTGTTTACTGTGAACTGATAGAGACGATCGAGATATCGGAAGAGCACCAAGTACGTGCGCTGGATGAGTTTCACATTTGGTCGAAAGAATTTCCGGTGAAGCGCTTCAAATGGAGGCCACGCCACCCGCTGAAACTACTTATCGTCAGGGCGTACAAACTCGATACACCAACCACATTGAACGTCACCGACGCATATGGCGGTTGCAAATCATGGGTCGAACTTGGCGACCCAATCGATATCTCAAACTTGGCTCCTGCACTAACCGATGCTGAATTTGAACTCGAGGTTTCAAAAATTCACAAAGCACTCGCTTCTTCACCGGTTACCGCCTAACAAACACCCGTCACAACTAAACAAGCAAAATCACTCAGGACAAACACGTTGAAATACCGCCAGATACAGTCGACCGACCTCACAGTTTCCGAAATTGGATTCGGTGTGTGGAGCGTGAGTATGAACTGGTGGGGTGAAGTCAAAGAAGAGGACGGGATTAATCTTCTTCAAAAGGCTGCTGACAAAGGAATCACCTTCTTCGACACTGCCGACACCTATGGGGCTGGCTATGGTGAAGAGATCATTCCAAAAGCTCTCGCAGATCGACGAAAAGATCTCGTGATCGGAACCAAGTTCGGCTACGACATCGAAGCACCTCGCGAGGGTCACAAGGAGCGTCCCCAGCAATGGGATACAGACTTCATCAAGAAGGCCTGTGAAGGCAGCCTGAGGCGATTAGGCACCGACTACATAGATATCTACCAGTACCACAACCCTCGTCTAAATGCGCTCCAGCGCGATGACACGATTACCGCTCTAGAAGATCTTAAATCAGAAGGTAAAATTCGATACTACGGAGTGGCAGTTGGGCCAGACATAGGCTGGCTCGAAGAGGGCATGTATGCGATCAAAGATATGAAGGTGCCTACCCAGTTGATCTACTCGATCCTTGAGCAAGATCCCGCCGACGTGATGATGGAAGCAGCTATGAAGCAAGGCGTTGGCGTCTACTCAAGAGTTCCGCACGCATCAGGTATGCTCGATGGCAAGTACACCAAAGACACAGTCCTCGATGAAAGTCCTTTCGATCCTTCCGACCACCGCGCTTACCGACGCATGCACTGGCTGAAGAGTTCGATCGAAAAGCTAAAACAGATCGACTATATATTCGCTGGGAAGCCAGCGACAGTTGGCCAGATTGCGGTGAAGTTCACGCTAATGCCAGAAATCATGGCTTCGTGCTTGCCAACAATGACATCGATCGAGCAGATCGATGAATACGCCGCAGCCTGTGCTATTGACGATATCCCGCAGCACGAACTGGATCAGCTAGCTCCGCTTTACGCCGATAACTTTGGCGTTGGTGACCCGGACCCTCAAAAGTCGAGTGTTTCTCCCACCGGTTGGGTCGATCACAACAAGCAGCCAATCGAACGCTCATTTATGAAGCCTGGTGACTAGCGATCACAGAAGATGTCTTGCTGGGCTATTTGATCTTGCACCGATCGACCGAATCACTGATCAGATTTTCAGAGTGCATTCTAGAGACTTAGTGCGTGGTCAGGTCGTACCAAAAAGGGGCAGGGCTACAATCTAAGCGCTATCTGCGGGATTGCAAACGCCTACGCCGCGAGCGACTTTGAATGGTTCTTGCCAATACGAAGAACTGCTTTCGGGCTTCGTTTAAAGAGTGGGAGAATCGCATAGGCGACGCTGTATAACTTTCTACAGAAACCACTTGAGTCTCTGACGGAACTTCAAAAGGCACTTCGGCTACTAGTGGCGATGGCAAGGGCGCAACACCAACGGCTCGCTTCAACTCAGCTTCGACGAGATTAAAGTCGCGCTGCGGAATAATATGCAACATACCGAAAAAGGCGTGCGTCCAAAGATGCGGCGGCCATTTTTTGACGTACTCGAGAGTAGGTCCTAGTTGATACCCGTCAATGTAGTCAAGCTCATCAAGAACTACATCAGCATTGAGTTCGACTCTATGAGGAAAAATTTCCTTGTCACGATGGTGTTTCCAGATTCGTTCTTCGTCCTCGAAACTATCCGAAGTAACAGTTGCTGTAGCCGCAAAGCCTTTTTTGTCTGAAACGTAGTATAAAACCCTGTCTTCAGGCCCCATTCGAACTGCTTTTTTGCGATTCTTGGTATCTACACCCTGTATGGAAAAACCACGCGAACGCGTGATGTCCAGATTTTCCTGAGTAGTCACAAGCATCCAAAAGGTTTTTCCCATATTACGATGATTCCAAATTTAAATTGAACGTCTAATGCCGACAATCATATTTGACTATACCGTCTCAGTCCCAGTCTCAGTGCGAGTATTCAGCTACATTGCACGCTTCCCTATAAACAACTTCAATGAAATCATCCAACAACAAAATTGAGACTTCAGTAATAGAATTTCTCGATTCAACTAACGTTACCTACGAAGTTATTGAGATCGACCCAGATTTCGCTGACACCGCTGCGTTCTGTGAGAAGTATGACTTCCCGCTAGAAAACTCAGCAAACACCATCATCGTTGCATCGAAAAAGAAACCAAAAACTTTCACAGCAGCGGTAGTCCGAGCCACGCATCGAATCGATGTAAACCATGTTGTTAAGCCACTTATGAACGTTGGCAAAATCTCATTTGCGACGGCCGAGGAAACTGCCGACTTGACCGGCATGATGATCGGTGGTGTCACGTCACTTGCGCTTCCCGATCAGATAAAAATCTACGTCGATGACGGGCTTATGAAACTCGACTACATCATCCTCGGAGGCGGAAGCAGATCCATCAAAATTAAAATCTCACCCGAGATATTTCGCCTAGTCCCAAATTCCAAAGTGATCATCGGACTTATCACTGAATAAATAAACTGACTAAGCCATACCGTTCGCTGCCAATCTATAAGCAGGCGATATGACCTTTGGACGCTCCGACTGCCTGTTGCGCCGACATCACAGGAGCTCTGCCCTAGTCAATGTAATCTAAAAAATCTCTATATCGGCGGAATAACAACGTGTTTCATCAGCAAGAGGTTTATAAGTCGATTTCTAAGAAATGCCCATCACT
>Ga0315326_10000581_pt1 | contig 17885 bp, 11 predicted proteins | sample M180m32315metaG_FD_203457 | JGI IMG/M metagenome (GOLD analysis project Ga0315326, IMG submission 203457) | Ammonia-oxidizing marine archaeal communities from Monterey Bay, California, United States - M1 80m 32315 | ecosystem: Environmental > Aquatic > Marine > Coastal | place: USA: California... | reverse complement strand
AACTTTCATAAATAAATTTTCAGTTACTCTATCTATTGGAGCAATGTTTCCATATAATTCTTTTTCAAAGAATAATTTTAATTTGAATTATGCACCTCACTTAGGAATGTTTAAAAATAGTGTAGGAAATGATCCTATAGATCAAATTAATTATATGGCTGATTTAGGTTTTAGAGCTTTCGAGGATAATGGCATGCGTTCAAGACCAATAGCTCTTCAAGAGAAAATATCTAAAACTTTAGTCAAAAGAGGAATGAAAATGGGTGTTTTTGTTGCCCATAAAATATATTGGGATAAGCCTAATCTTTCTAGTGGAGACGATGATTATAGAAATGAATTTTTAAATGATATCAAGAACTCAGTAGAAGTTGCTAAAAGAGTAAATGCAAAATGGATGACAGTTGTCCCTGGAAATTTAGATTTAAGAAAAGATATGTCTTACCAGACTTCAAATGTAATTGAAACTCTCAAAAGAGCATCTGATATTTTAGAACCTCATGATTTAGTTATGGTATTAGAACCACTAAATTTTAGAGATCATCCTGGATTATTTCTAACAGAAAGCCCTCAAGCTTTTCAAATTTGTAAGGCTGTAGATTCTCCATCATGTAAAATTTTATTTGATATTTATCATCAGCAAATTCAAGAGGGAAATTTAATTCCTAATATAGATGATACATGGGATGAAATTGCATATTTCCAAATTGGAGATAATCCTGGTAGAAAGGAACCAACTACTGGTGAAATAAATTATAAAAATGTATTTAAGTTTATATATGAGAAAGGTTATGAGGGTATACTTGGCATGGAGCACGGTAATTCTATAAAAGGTATCGAAGGAGAAAAAGCATTAGTAGATACTTATTTGAAAGTTGACTCCTTTTAATTACCCAAATGTTTCTTTTGATTTCCAACTAGGATCAAATTTGTTTGTCTTCCGTTGACATATCTAAACCCACTTTCTTCGAAAGCACCAGCTTCTTCTAGCATAACTCTGATCTCTTTATTCCATTCTTTGATAAAAACTTTTGTATTAAGTTCTATAGCATAAACAGTATTATAATTCATAGGAAAATCACCAGTAAAGGGAACACCTCCTTGAGAATCCCACATGCCTAAAGTTGTTCCAGCTGAGTGACCATAAGTCCCGAGGGGATGAGTATAAATTTGAGGTTTTAAACCCTCACTTCTTCCTTTTGTTAGTGCTTCTTTAAGTATTTCATTTCCTGTTTTTTTATATTCAAAAAGATCTGTAAAAATATCTTGGACTCTATTCCCTTCTTTTAATGCATTTACAAGATAATCTGGTGCTTTAGTTTCATTAGGTTTTAGAACATAAGCAAGTTCTTGACAGTCTGTATTTAAGGTTAAGTAAGTTATTCCAAAATCACAATGAAGGAGATCACCAGGTAATATTATATCAAATTTTGATTTTCCGTCAAAAGCATATAAGTCACTATCCTCATTTCTCTGGACATCTACTGTAGGATGAAACCATGTTCTTAATCCTAAATTTTTAACTTTTTCCCTCATCCACCATACAACGTCATCAGTTGTTGAAATACCAGGTGTTATTACATTTGTAGAAAATGCTTCTTTAATTATTTCATGAGTAATCTCAACAAGTTGATCATAGATTACCATCTCTTTTTTTGTTCTAGTCTCTATCCATCTAACAGCTAGGTCTTGAGCAGAAACAACTTTTTTTGAAAGTTTTGTTGATAAATTTTTAATTAAAAGTTCATAGTCTGTCTTCACTATTCCATCTGCCAATGCAAAATGATCAGAATAATTTAACCCTATTTTATCTGGATTTTTACTCTCAATAAAATCAGCTAAAGCTTTCATCTGATTTGGTTCTTCTTCCTTATTCCATATTGATGGAATATTTTTACCAAAACTATATCTAGCAATAGCAACCTTTTCTATTTTATTTGATGATTTATCTCTATAAAATGCTAGGATAGTTCTTCTTCTAGCGTTTAACCAAGTTGGTGGTAAAAGAGTTTTAATTATAGGATCTTCATTATATTCTCTAGTTATTAAAACCCACATGTCAATACCTGTTTCATCCATAAGTTTAGGCAACAAATTATCTAGCCTATCTTTCTGAATTTCTTCAATTACACTAGCTCTATCTCTAAGACTTAGAATATCTTGAGATTGAATTTCTAATGTAATCAAAAGGAATAAAATTAAATTAATTATCTTCATTGTAATGTTATTTGAGTTTTAGTTAATGTTCAACTATAATGATAAACCAAAATACAAATTATTGGAAAGAAAACTTAAAGTATGTAGGAATTCTTTTGTCAATATGGTTTTTAGTTTCTTTTGGTTTTTCAATTCTTCTTAAAGATTTTTTAGATAATTTTTCATTTGGAGGTTTCAAGTTAGGTTTTTGGTTTGCTCAGCAGGGTTCAATGTATGTATTCGTAATATTAATATTTATTTATGTTCATCTCATAAATAGACTCGATAAGAAATACGGCTTCGATAAAAAAAAATAAAATGGATGTACAAACTTGGACATATTTAATTGTTGGAATTACTTTTTTCATTTATATATCTATTGCTATTTGGTCAAGGGCCACCTCAACAAAAGAATTTTACATAGCAGGAAAAGGAGTTTCTCCTTTAGCAAATGGGATGGCTACAGCTGCTGACTGGATGTCTGCTGCATCATTTATATCTATGGCAGGAATAATTGCTTTTGCTGGGTATGATGGTTCTGTATATCTGATGGGTTGGACAGGTGGGTATGTCTTACTGGCTCTCTTGCTAGCTCCCTATCTTAGAAAATTTGGAAAATTTACTGTACCTGATTTTATAGGTGAGAGGTATTACTCTAATGGAGCAAGATTAGTAGCAGTTTTTTGTGCTTTAGCAGTGTCTTTTACATATGTTGCTGGTCAGATGAGAGGGGTTGGAATAGTTTTTTCTAGATTTTTAGAAATTCCAATTGAATCTGGTGTTATAGTAGGTATGGTAATTGTCCTATTTTATGCTGTTTTAGGGGGAATGAAAGGAATAACCTATACTCAAGTTGCTCAGTATTGTATTTTAATTTTTGCATTTATGGTTCCTGCTTTTTTTATTTCTTTTCAGATGACAGGGAATTTTGTACCCCAACTAGGTATGGGATCAACCATGAACGATGGATCGGGGATGTATTTATTAGATAAATTAGATTTACTTTCAAAAGACTTAGGTTTTGATGAGTATACAAAAGGATCTAAATCAGTTATGGATATATTCTGTATCACGCTAGCATTAATGGTTGGCACTGCAGGTTTACCTCATGTAATAGTTAGATTTTTCACGGTAAAGAAAGTTAAAGATGCTAGAAAATCTGTTGGTCTAGCTTTACTTTTTATAACAATACTATACACAACTGCCCCTGCAGTTTCAGTCTTTTCTAAAATTAATTTAATTGAGACAGTAAGTAATAAAGAATATGCAAAGATGCCTCAATGGTTTAAAAATTGGGAGAAAACTGGTCTTATTCATTTTGAAGATAAAAATCAAGATGGGAGAATAAATTATATAAATAATAAAGAAAATGAGTTAACTATAGATAATGATATAATGGTACTAGCAAATCCAGAAATAGCAAATTTACCTGCATGGGTTATTGCATTAGTAGCTGCAGGTGGATTGGCTGCAGCATTATCTACAGCGGCAGGATTACTATTAGTTATTTCAACATCTGTCTCAAATGACCTGGTTAAAAAAATTATATATCCAGAAATTAGTCATAAGAATGAGCTAATTATTGCAAGAATCTCAGCTTTCTTTGCCGTTCTTGTTGCTGGATATTTTGGATATAATCCTCCAGGATTTGTGGCAGCAGTAGTGGCTCTTGCATTTGGTCTTGCTGCAGCATCCTTTTTCCCAGCTATAATACTTGGTATATTTTCTAAAAGAGTTAATAGAGAAGGAGCAATTTCTGGCATGCTAGTTGGTATTTCTTTAATGTTATATTATATGATGAAATATAAATTAGGATGGTTAGGAGAGATTCCTCCAAAATCAGAGTGGTGGTTTGGTATTTCTCCGGAGGGATTTGGATCTATTGCAATGCTCTGTAATTTTATTGTATCAATTTCTGTTTCTTACTTTACTTCTCCACCACCAAAGAATATTTCTATTTTAGTTGATAACATTAGAGTTCCTGAAAATTAATATTTATTTATAAAAGCTTTTTAAAAGCGATTCATTTAGTCAATAGAATTAATCAGATATTCTGTTTCTAGAGGCAAATCTTCTACTTTAACAATATGATATTTAGAATAGAAGGGATGCAAAATAAGTAAATTCATACTAGTCACAACTAATCCATAATTTTTTTCAAGTATGTACTTATATATATTTTGTTGAAGGCAATACTTGATGTAATCCGTTGAGCTAAGATGGCTTAATCCTTTCAAACCATTTTCAAATGGATTTTGTTTTTCTACACTACCATTAGATGTTATTATTTTTTTTGACCTCTTCCAATCAAATATAAAAACTTCATTATCTGATTTTTTATAGACCATATCAATACTTCCAGCTAATAATTTATTTTGATCAAAAACTCTCCACTCAGTTCTATAAGGTTCGTAATTTTTATTAATATATTTATCATGAAAACTTATAAATTTCTCAAATTCCCTAGAGTTTTGATAATCTATGTCGTTATAATAATTTTCTATTTGATTATGTAACTCTGTTCCTAGATTTCTTGCTTTAGATCCTAATTCCTCCCATCTACTTAAGATATCATCTTTAGATTCACCTGTCTTATTACTTTCCCTTTCTGCCCAATAATTTTTGTCAAACTTTGGAAAAAATTCATGAATAAGCTGTGTAACTGAAATAGCTTTTTCTTGATCATCTATTGTGTATGAATGTTCTTTTTCATTGAAATTTATTCGGCTGTCTCTTTTATGTGAATTTAATTTTTCTAACTTTTTCATATTTATAATTACTTTGCAATAATAATGATGATATATTCTTTTTAATTACAAAAAAACTATATTTAGTTTTTAACCAAAAATTAACTATTATGGAAATTAGTGAATTATTGATTCCTACTATTTTAGGCGGTATTTGTGTTCTTATAAGTGTGTATGGTCTTGCAATAGCTAAAGATAGGAAATATGCTTTAGGTGGTCTTTTTTTATATTCTTTGATACCAATTAGTCATAGACTAGGTATTTATTTAGACAACCCAGAGGATTATTTTAGTTTAATTACAGCTATTATTTTTGTTTGCCAAGCTATCATATCTATTCCAGTTGGTGGTTTTCTTAGCCCTAATAAAGACAGCATTCAAAAGACGTGGTCTTTAAAGGTTCAGCTAACTATACTAGTCATAAATGCTTCATTTGCAGTGCTAATATTGAGCGATCCTATGGTCCCAACTATTATTGGTGCTTACCATGGTATATATGCTTTAATGATGGTAGTTGCAATTTCTAAAACATTAGCCGGAAAAATGGATTTGAAATAATTTTTAAAAAATAATTATTAAATTAAAGGCTTAAACATTAGTCTTTAATTTTTTAATTATGAAATATATATTTATTCAAACTCTTTTTTTAATAACCTTTTCTCTCTATTCATTTGCTCAAACAAGAAATATAGAAGCTGAAAGCAGTGTAACTACAAATCATTTTGTGACTGTTAAAGGAATGAAAATTCCTTATTCCGCAACTGCAGGAACTCTTCCCGTTTGGAGTGATGAAGATAAAGCTGTAGCTACTTTATTTTATACTTATTATAAAAGAACAGATTTGAAAAACAATGAAAATAGACCACTATTTATTTCCTTTAATGGAGGTCCTGGTGCAGCATCTATATGGATGCACATGGGATATACTAGTCCTAGAATTTTAAACATTGATGATGAAGGTAACCCTATTCAACCATATGGAATTAGTGAGAATCCTCATTCTATTATTGATGTTGCTGATATTGTATTTGTTAATCCAGTGAATGTAGGTTTATCTAGGATATTAGATAAAGATTATGATAGGTCTAATTTTTTTGGTGTTAACTCAGATATAAAATATTTAGCACAGTGGATCGAAGACTTTATTAATAAGTATAATAGATGGACATCCCCAAAATATCTTATTGGTGAAAGTTATGGTACAACAAGATGTTCTGGACTAGCCCTTCAATTACAAAATAGAAATCATACAACTTATTTAAATGGTGTAATCTTGGTGTCTCCTACTGGATTAGGTATTGATAGAGATGGACCAGTCGCTGCTGCTTTAAGTTTACCATATTATTCTGTAACAGCAAAATATCACAATCAACTTAATGAAGAATTACAAAATAAGGATATTGAGTCATTATTAGATGAAGTGGAAAGCTTTACAATAAATGAATTTTTGCCAGCTATTGCTCTTGGAAATTCAATTTCTAAAGAGAAAAAACTTGAAATTGCTGAAAAGGCTGGAAGGTATTCCGGTCTTAAAACAAAAGATTATTTAGATAATAATTTAAATGTTTCCGAATCTTATTATTGGAAAAAATTATTGTATGATGAGGGATTAACTATTGGAAGGCTGGATTCAAGATATCGAGGTATTGACAAGTCTGATGCTGGTACTTCTTATGACTATGACCCTGCAATGGCAGCATGGGACCATTCTTTTACTCCAGCTATGCAGTATTATTTAAAAAATGAATTGAATTATCAAACAAATATGAATTATAATGTTTGGGGAAATGTAAGGCCATGGGATAGGAGTAATGATAGAACAGGTGAAAATTTGCGTCAAGCTATGGCAAAAAACCCTTATTTACATGTATTTATTCAGTCTGGCTATTATGATGGCGCTACTGATTATTTTAATGCTAAGTATACAATGTGGCATTTAGATCCTAGTGGTAAGATGAAGGATAGATTATCTCATAAATCTTATGAAAGTGGTCATATGATGTATTTAAGGAGAGAAGATTTAAAAAATTCTAATGAAGATATTAGAAATTTTATAATTAAAACTACTCCTAAATCTTCAGCTAAATATTAGAATTTTGAGACTAATTACTTTATTCTTTTTAATAAGTAACTTTTGTTTTGCACAAAATTTTACTTTAGATCAAATTAAGTCTTATCCTTTCCCCAATGAATTAACTGGATCATCAGATGTTTCAAGGATAGCTTGGGCATTTGACGAACAGGGAAAAAGAAATATATATGTAGCCCAAGCGCCAGATTTTATTCCAAGAAGGTTGACATCTTATATGGAAGATACCGGTCAAGAACTTTCAAGTGTTTCAATGTCTGCAGATGGAAATTGGGTTACATATGTAAGAGGAGGAGATTTTGGTTCTAATTGGGATGATGAACTTCCTGTAAATCCAACGTTTAATCCGAATCCACCTAAGGTACAAATTTGGAGTATCCCTTTTTCTGGTGGAGATCCAATTATGATTGATAAAGGAATTAACCCTGTTATTTCACCACTAAGTAATGAAATTGCATATATTAAAGATGGACAGATATGGATATCGACTATAGATGGTAAAGGTGATCCTAAGAAAATATTTCATTCAAGAGGAAGAAACGGGTCTCATTCATGGTCCCCTGATGGATCAAAAATAGCATTTGTTTCAAATAGAGGTGATAGATCTTTTATTGGAATTTATGAGGCTGCTAATTTAGCTTCAGGAGGAATGCTATTGAACCTCTCTGAAAAAAGTATTAAATGGATAAATCCCTCTTTTGATAGAGATTATTCTCCAAGGTGGTCTCCAGATGGTTCAGAGATTGTTTATATAAGACAACCAGGTGCCGCAGGTAAACCAAGCCCCATTTTAGGTGGGAAACATAACCCATGGAAAATAGTGAAGACAGATATAAACTCAATGGAAAGTAAAGAGTTATGGACAGCCCCTAAAACTTTAAGGGGTTCTTACCCAAGGACTCAGGGAGGAACAAATTTACACTGGGCAAGCAATAGGATTGTATTTCTATCTTATCATGATGGATGGCAACATCTGTATTCTATATCTGAAGATGGCGGAAATGCTCTCTTATTAACTCCAGGTGATTTTATGTGTGAGTATATAAAACTATCGCCTGATAAAAAATTTATAGTTTTTACAGCAAATACTGGAAATAATAAATATGATATTGACAGAAGACATGTAGTAAGAGTATCGGTTGATAAGTCAGACATGAAAGTTCTTACTAATGGTATTGGTCTTGAGTGGACTCCATTAGTAACTGGTGATTTGAGACATATAGTCTACATAAGTGCTACATCATCAAGACCACCTCTACCAACTATAATGAACTTAAAGACAAATGAAAAGAAAATATTATCTCAAGATAGAATTCCAACTGATTTTCCTTTAGATAAAATGGTTACTCCAACCCAGATAAAATTTAAATCTTTAGATGGCATTGAAGTTCATGCTACAAAATTTGAGAAAGATGATAATAAAAAAAATAAGCCAGCAGTCATCTATATCCATGGAGGCCCACCACGACAAATGTTACTAGGTTGGCATTATTCATCTTATTACTCTAATGCTTATGCATTAAATCAATACTTAGCAAATAAAGGTTTTGTAGTGATATCCGTTAATTATAGGCTTGGAATAGGCTATGGATATGAATTCCATAATCCAATTGATGGCGGAACAAGAGGAGCCTCAGAGTATAAAGACATCAAGGCTGCAGGACTTTGGTTAAGAGAGCAGAATGATATTGACAAAAGTAGAGTTTATGTTTACGGTGGTAGTTATGGAGGGTATCTTACAGCAATGGCATTAGGTAGAGATTCAGGGTTATTTTCTGGAGGTGTAGACATTCATGGTGTTCATGATAGGACAAGATATGGTTATTTGAATTCTAATTATTATGAGAAATCACCTGATTATGATAAAGCTAGAGAAACTGCATGGGAATCATCTCCAGTTGCTGATGTTGACACATGGGAATCTCCTGTTTTAATAATTCATGCTGATGATGATAGAAATGTGGATTTTAGACAAAGCACAGATCTTGTTCAGAGATTAAGAGACAAAAAAGTTTACATGGAGACAATGGTTATAGTTGATGACACTCACCACTTTATGATGTTTGATAACCAAATGAAAGTAAATAAAGCTACTGCTGACTTTTTAATAAGACTTTCAGAAGGAGATATTAATTAGACCTGAGGGGATCATCTCTAACATAAATTGTATCTGAGAATTCTTCTCCATTATCTAATTTTATATAAACATTATAATTGCCTGGCGGTGCATCAAATTCTTTATAGATTTTATCTCCAAACATTTTATTTCCTCTAGCATACATACCGTAATTATCTAGAAGAACTTTTCTCAATTTATTTATTTCATTAAAAGATTTAGTTTTGTTAAAATCTAAAGACATTAGAATTTTATTATCAGAGACAATGCCTTTCAAATAATCAACTAAATCAATAAATTTTACTTTGTATCTATTTAATTCATCTTCATTTCTTTCAAGTTCAAAAGGCCAAATAAATCTATTGATTCCTTTATTTAATGAAATTGATTTTGAATAAATATTCAACCCTGACATATTTGTGACTTTCAATTTTCCATTATAGTTTTTATTACTATAAAAATTAATAATTGATCCGTATGGAGGGTTTTCTCCCCGAAATTCAAAATACGGTTGTTTTCTTCCTGTATTTATTTTTATCCATTTTGTTGATATTCTTGTTTTAAGAAGATTGGTATTATCCTTATTTAAGGATCTAAGTGGTGATATGTTATCTAAAATCCATATACTTCTTCCATGTGTTCCTGCAATAAGATCTCCTTCACGTTGATGAATAACAAGATCATGTACAGCAACAGTTGGTAAATTTTTACCCAATTTCTCCCAGGAATTACCCTTATCTATTGAGAAATAAACTGACTCCTCTGTTCCAACAAACAATAAATTTTCATCTATATAATCTTCTTTAATAACATATACTGAATACTTCTCAGGAAGATTTCCAGTTATATTTTTCCATGACTTACCATAGTCATCTGTCATATAAACATAGGGTTTATTATCATCAAACCGGTGATTATCAAATGTGACATAAGCTCTTCCTTTTTTGTGTTTAGAAGCTTCTACTCGACTTACCCAGGATTTTTTTGGTGCATTCTCAAAGTTTCTTCTAACATTTTCCCAGTTTTCACCATTATCTTTTGTTATCTGAACATTTCCGTCATCAGTACCAATCCAAATTATACTTGTGTCTATTGGTGTATCACTTATTGTAATAATAGTAAAATGATTTTCTCCACCGGTATTACTATTAGTAAGACCTCCTCCATTAGATGTATTTCTAAGTTTTGTATCATTTGTAGTTAGATCAGGACTGATAATGTTCCATGTATCTCCTCTATCATATGATTGAAAAAGATAATTTGAACCAAAAAGAACTTTTTTAGAGTCATGCGAAGATATTATAAAAGGGCTGCTCCAATTAAACCTAAATTGTGGTGGGAGTAGGGGCCTATCTGGTCTTTCTCTAAAGAACCAGTGTTCACCTGGATCAATCGTATATTTATTTCTTGTCTCATCGTAATTGAAATCAACAAAATCCTTAAAATTTGATATGGTTTCTGGTGTAGGAGTTATAAATGTATATTCTCTAGTCTCTATATTTTGTCTTGCCACAAATCCAACATGATTAACTGTGTATACTGTCCTCCAATCTTCTGGATCAATTTGAGTATGGAAACCATCTCCTTCAGCTATCCAACTACTATGCATATTCAGAATTCCTCTGTACTCTCTACTATTACTTGGTGTCATCCAAAGTCCATTATCTTGGAGTCCACCACCAACAAAGTAAGGATCTCTCATATCAACTCCTATAGCATAATACTGACCAATAGCCATATTATTATGTGACAACCAGGTGCTTCCTCCATCAATAGATAACCTTGAACCTTGATCTGTTGCTATGTACATTATTTTATTGTCATATGGTGCTATCCACATGTCGTGATCATCACCCCCATCTGTTCTCCATCTCCTAGGTTTAAATGTTTTTCCACCATCATTTGAGATCATAAATCCTCTTGATACTACATAAATATTATTGGGGTCAATTGGATCAATTTCAATTTGTCCATGATAAAATGGTCTTACTGCATGTTTTAATAAAAATTTCCATGACTCTCCTGCATCATAAGATATATAGACACCTGTTCCTGGTTCAGGTTCTGGTAGATTTTCATCTGCCTCGTATGCCATAACCATTATGTCTGGGTTATTTAGATGAATTGATATGTCAATCATTCCACTATTTCCTTTTGCAAGACCATTTGTAATTTTTTTCCATGTTTTTCCACCATCTGTACTTTTAAATAATCCTCCATTTTCACCTCCACTTTCAAAACTTGCAGGTTGTCTTAATCTATGATAAAACCCAGCATAAATTATATCGGGATTATTCGGATGAAAGATAATTTCTGTACATCCTGTTTTCCCATCATTTGGTAATCCCCCCAAAACTTTTTCCCATGATTTACCCCCATCATTGGTGCGAAATAATCCTCTCTCACCTGAATATCCCCAAAGATGACCTACAGCAGCAGCAAATACCACCTCTGAATTATTTGGATGAATTTCAATTTCAGCAATTTGATGAGTATTTTCAAGCCCCATATTTTTAAATGATTTACCTCCATCTACTGACTTGTATATTCCATCACCCCATGCGCTTGAGTTTCTATTAGCTGATTCTCCAGTGCCTATCCAAATAGTATTTAAATTATTTTGATCAAATTTTACTGATCCTATTGATCCCGCTCCATAGTTATCAAAGATACTTTCCCATGTAAACCCAGCATTTTCAGATTTAAATACACCTCCTGAGGCAGAGGCTATTAGAACCTTTCTATAATCAGTATTGCTTGCATCAATAGCTGCAATACGGCCCATCATATTAGCAGGACCAATATTTCTCCACCTTAAATCAGATGTGATATTTTCTTCCTGTGCCCATATTTCTAGGTGAGAACTTAGAATTAATGAAAAATATAAAAGTTTTAGAATTATTTTATTAAGATTCATAGGTCCATTTTCCACCAACCATTGTTCTCTCAATTGGAATATCAATTATTCTCATTGGATCAATTACTCTAGGGTCTTGTCCTAAAACAACTAGATCAGCTAATTTCCCAATCTCAAGTGAACCCTTAATATTTTCTTCATAAGATGCGTAAGCACCATTAATTGTAGCAACTTTAATTGCTTCCTCAACAGTTATTTTTTGACTTGGCCCCCATACTTCTCCAGTATAATCGGTTCTAGTTACACTAGATTGAATTGCCATCATTGGTTCATAAGGTCCAGGCGGATAATCTGAAGTCTGTGTAACATTAATTCCAGCATCTAGAAAACTTTTTACAGCGAACATATTTTCTAATCTTTCTTTACCGTATTCTTTCATTTTTTCTCCATGGAAGTAGACATATGTTGAAAAAGGATTAGGTATTGCATTTAGTGCTTTTATTCTCTCTATTAATGATTTATTTATAACTGTACAGTGTTCTAGTCTAAACCTTGGGTCTTCTCTGAATTTTTCTTTTTGAAGCCGTTCATAAACGTTTAAAGCTATATCTATCCCAACATCACCGTTAGCATGAATTCCAATTTGCCAATCATTTAAGTGAGCCTTAAGAGCCTCTTCAAATAGATGCTCCTCATCGTGAAAAATCATACCAAAATCATTAGGTCTTCCAATATATGGTTCTGAAAGTCTTGCAGTTCTTTCAGAAATTGAGCCATCACATGCTAACTTTAATGCACCAATTCTTACCCACTCATCTCCATGACCTGTCTTTTTACCAGAGTCGTTAACTTCATCAAATGCATATCCTCTTATCATACAATAAATTCTTGTTTTAAGTTCTCCACTATTATAAGCGTCATGATAACTTTGTAGTGATTTTACTCCTGTTCCAGCGTCAGTTACAGAAGTTATTCCTGATTTGGATAACATTTCAGAAATCAATTTTGCTCCTGCTTGATAGTCAGCTCTTGTAAATTCATTTGGAATTAATTTTTCAACAAGGTATGTTGCCCTTTCAAGTAGTCTACCATTTATTTTTCCTGAGAGATCTCTTTCTATACTTCCTCCCTCTGGATTAGGTGTATTCTCATCAATTCCAGATAGTTTAAGAGCCATTGAGTTTACGTATGCAGTATGACCTCCTCTGTGAGTTATTATTACTGGATGATCAGGAGCTACCTGGTCTAAGTCTCTATTATTTATGAATCTTTTTTCTTTTGTTTTAGTATCATCATACTTAAAACCACTAATCCATTCTCCTTTAGGAGTAATTTTTGATCTTTCAAAGATCGCATCTTGAATTTCACTAATAGATCTAAGGTCACAATCGACATTTCTCAGATGAGATCTTCCAGCACCTGCGGGATGAGAATGAGCATCAATAAATCCAGGGGTAATTACATTTTTATCTACATCAATTTTTTTTGTGTTAGATGAAGCAAGAACCATTATATCTTCATTACTTCCTAGTCCGATAATTTTATCTCCACTAATTGCAATTGCTTCAGCAGAGGGTTGGTATGGGTTAACCGTTATAATTTTTGCATTATATAATATGGTATCGGCTTTTTCAGAATAACATGACATCATGGCTAAAGGGCCCAATGAAGCTACAAACTCTCTTCTAGTAAACTTTTTCATTTTATTAAATATAATATTTATTTATATAATTCATCAAGTTCTTTTTCTAATTCAGGATTAGGATAAATTTTTGAAAATATATATCCAGCTAATAAACCCAGTAGCATCGCAGGAGCTAATTCAGCTATATTATTAAAATATATACCGTAAGGCTCAATATTTGGAATTATAAATTTGAATACTAACACACCAAGAAATCCTATTACCATTGATGCAATAGCTCCTGCCTCTGATAGCCCTCTCCAGAATAAGGAAAGGATTATAGTAGGACAAAAACTAGCTGCAATTCCATGAAAACCTACTAATACAAACCAAAATATAGTTCTTTCTGGTGTCAAATTTGCTACTGAAATAGCTACTAATAAGGCAATTGATGCCATTATAAAAGTTGTGATTTTAGATATAAATGTTAATTTGTTAATATCTATTTTAGGGTAAAAAATATTTTGATAGATATCTCTTGCAAATGCACTTGAGGCAAGTATTAAGAGAGAGTCTACAGTAGACATTATAGCTGCAAGGACTACTGCCATATAAAAACCTATAAATAATAGAGGTAAAAGACTTTCAACCATTATTATTAAAGAATTTTGTCCATTATTGCCAAGTATCTGTTCAACATCTAGACCATTCTCTGTAAAAAAATATCTTGCCATCATACCTATCAAAACGGCACAAGAGTCAGTAATTAAAGTAAATATAACTGCGACCCATCTCCCTTTATTTATTTCACTTTCATTTCTTATGGACATAAATCTCACGAAAATTTGAGGAGAACCTAAGAATGCTAATCCTATACATAAATACCCTACAATAGTAGATATACTAATTGAGTTGAATCCTTCTGATCCCCAAATTGAAACAAGTCCCTCATCAATGTTTTTTAATCCTTCTATCATCATAAAATCTCCATCAAAAGTCACATAGCCTATCAAAGGCAATATCACTAATGCCAAAAACATGAGGCTGCCCTGAATTAAATCCGACCAGGCTACAGCTATAAATCCACCAAAAACAACATAAGCTAATACTATTATGTAACCAACTATTGCACCTAGAAAATAATTCCAATTCATAAATGCTTCGAATGCAGAACCAGTTGCATCAATTTGTGCGCTTACATATATAATTATAAAGAATGTGAGAAATGCAGATGATAAATATCTAAGATGATTACTTTTTGATCCGAGTCTTTTAACTAAATAATCTGTTATGGTAATAGATCTATACTTGTCAGTTAACTTTTTAAATTTTTTGGCCATGAAGAACCATGCACCAAAAACTCCTAGAACTTCACCTATTACTACCCAGAAAGCACTTACACCAACCACCGCTCCAAGTCCAGTCAAACCGAGTAATAACCAAGCTGATTCACCTGTGGCTCTAGTAGAAAAAGCTACTACCCAAAACCCAAGCTTCTTTCCACCAACATAATAATCTTTTATATTTTTAACTCTTTTGGATGATTGCCAACCAATAAAAAACAGGATAAGAAAATAGAGAAATAGAATTATTAGTTTAATCTCCATTATCTTTTTTTAATAACAAAATTCATCTGCAACTTTCAATGCCTTAGATATAATTTCGATACCTTCATCGATATCATCTTTAGTAGATGTTAGAGGTGGAGCAATAAAAATATAGTTCCATTTCGTATATGTAAACATGCCTTCCTCTCTTAACTTTTTGATCACTTTATTCATATCTGTCATTTGCTTAGGAGTAGCATTAAATGGTGCTAATGGATCTTTATTTTTTTTATTTTTAACAAGTTCAATGCAACCCAGCATCCCTGTATTTCTCCAATCTCCTATGGACGGATGTTTTTCCATTAACTCTTCAACTTTTTTATCTGTATAGTCTCCTATACTTCTTACATTTTCAATAATATTATCATTCTCATAAATTTCAAGGACAGAAACTGCTGCTGCGCATGCTACTGAATGTGCAGAATAAGTGAGTCCTAATGGTAAAACCTTGTCATTAAAACAATTAATGATTTCGTCTGAAACCATAATTCCTCCTAATGGAATATATCCAGAAGTAACCCCTTTTGCTATACTGATTATATCAGGTTTTATTGAATGATGATCAAATCCAAACCACTCCCCAGTTCTACAAAATCCACTCATTACCTCGTCAATTATTAGTAATAAATCATATTTCCTACATAATTCCTCAACCTTCTTTAAGTAAAGCGGAGGATATTTTATACATCCAGAGGTTCCTGACTCTCCTTCCATCATAATTGCTGCAATATTGTTTGCACCCTCGTATTGAATAGTTTTCTCTAAATTCTTTATGGCTCTCTCCCCACATTCTTCAAAACTACTTGAATACCATGGACATCTGTAATAATATGGGTTTTCTACATGTACAAAATTAGGAACCTGTTGGCTATCAATTTCATTTTTTCTAGGATCTCCACCTGCAGAGACTGATCCTATTGTGGCACCGTGATATGACCTGTAGTGAGTTATTATTTTGTGTCTTTGAGTATAAAGCCTTGCAAGAATTATAGCATTTTCATTTGATTCTGCCCCTCCAAGTGTAAAAAATGTTTTATTGATATTGCTAGGAGTAATATCTGCAAGTTTTTTTCCTAATATTCCCCTTGAGTCAGTTGTAAAAGGTGGGCATACGTAACTTAGTTTTTCCATTTGTTTTCTTACGGCTTCGGTTACCTCTTGTCTCCCGTGTCCAACATTTACATTCATAAGCTGTGATGAGAAGTCTATATACCTTTTGTCATTTTCGTCATAAATATGAACTCCTTTTGCTTTTTTAACGTGTATTGGGTCTAGTCCTTTTTGATTTGACCATGCGAAAATTGTATTTTCTATATTATATTTTTTTGTATTCATTTTTTAACTCATCCAATTTTTTTTTGCTCCTTTATTCCACTTAGTTGTTCTTTTTTTAAGTCTAGTCCAGAAATTTATTGAACTTTTCCCAGTAATATCACCAACACCAAACCTTGATTCATTCCATCCGCCAAATGAAAACGGCTCTCTTGGAACAGGAACTCCAATATTTATTCCAACCATACCGGCACTTACTTGTTCAGTTACATAATCTGCCAATTTACCATCTTGTGTATAAACAGAGGATGCATTACCATATTTTGATTTATTCTCAATTTTGATTGCTTCATCAATTTCTTTTGTTCTCATTATTGACAGTACAGGGCCAAAAACTTCTTCTTTTGCAATCTTCATTTCAGGAGAGACATGATCTAATATTGTTGGACCAATAAAATACCCATTTTCCTTTCCTTTAACCTTTGTCCCTCTTCCATCTAAAATAATTTTAGCTCCTTCTTTTTCAGCTTCATCTATATACTTCTCTATTCTTATTTGAGCATTTTTTGATATTACTGATCCTAAATTTTTACCAGGTATCATTTTCTTTGCTTTCATTACTAGTTTATCAATAATCTCTTGAACTTCTCCAACACCAACCATTGCCGATGCTGCCATACACCTCTGTCCTGAACACCCTGACATAGAGGCAAGAATGTCATCTGATGCCATTTCTTTATCAGCATCCGGTAAGACAATTAAATGATTTTTAGCTCCGCCTAGTGCAATGCATCTTTTTAAATTTTGAGTTGACATTTTATAGACAATTTTGGCAATTTTAGTCGATCCAACAAATGAAACTGCTGAGATATCTTCATTTTCACATATTGCTTTGACAATTTTTTTATCCCCATTTATTACATTAAAAACACCGTCAGGTAAACCAGATAATTTTAATAACTCTGCAATTTTAGATACCCCTATGGGTGTTTGTTCAGAGGGTTTAAAGATCATACAATTTCCTAAAATTAATGCATTTGGTATTGTCCACATTGGCACCATAATTGGGAAATTAAATGGAGCTATTGATGCTACTATTCCAATTGATTCATGAGAAGATCTGCATTCAACCCCTTTGCTGACTTCTTGTATTTCATCACTAATTATCTGGGGCATAGAACAAGCAAATTCTGTAAGTTCAATTCCTTTTAAAACCTCAGCTTTAGCTTCATCCAATGTTTTTCCGTTTTCTTCAACTATAGATTTTGAGAGAGAATCTAAATTTTTAATTAATTGATTTCTGAACTCATAAAAAACTTCAGCTCTTTCTTTTAGTGTAAACTTTGACCAGATTTGATACGCTGAACGAGCACATTCAATT
>Ga0315326_10000580_pt1 | contig 17903 bp, 13 predicted proteins | sample M180m32315metaG_FD_203457 | JGI IMG/M metagenome (GOLD analysis project Ga0315326, IMG submission 203457) | Ammonia-oxidizing marine archaeal communities from Monterey Bay, California, United States - M1 80m 32315 | ecosystem: Environmental > Aquatic > Marine > Coastal | place: USA: California... | reverse complement strand
GGATTCGAAAGAATGAAAGTCAATCCAATGCATTATAACGATTCTCCCACGCGAGGTTCACGCCCATTCAATCGCGATAGGGAAGGATTCGTTCTTGCGGAAGGTGCTTGGACGATTATTTTGGAAGAGCTGGAGCACGCTAAAGCGCGCGGAGCAGAAATCATCGCAGAAATTATTGGCTATGGCACAACTTGTGACGCGTATCATCGAGTTGCTATCATGCCGGATGGCAAACAGTCTTCGCGAGCCTTGAACCTCGCAATGAAGGATGCAAAGCTAAATAAAGATGAAGTGGACTACATTAATTTTCACGGCACTTCAACATTACTTAATGACAAGGTAGAAACTTTGGCAGTAAAGCGAACCTTTAACAGTCATGCCATGAACATTGCTTCCAGCTCTACTAAGTCCATGGTTGGACATCCGCAAGGGGCGTCGGGTGCTTTGGGGGTGGCCATTTCGGCGCTGTCTCTAAAAAACGGATTTATGACTCCCACCATTAATATGGAAAATCCGGACCCTGAATGCGATATGGATTATGTTTCCAATATGGGAAGAGAAGACAATCTGAATATTGCAATCAGCAACTGTATATCCTTTGGGTCAAAAAATTCTGCCATTGTTCTTAAAAAGTTTTCTTAGATGACGAACACCATGAAGAATATTCCCGGAACTTTCATGTACTATTGAAGAATCAATATACTATCGTGACCTTAATATAGCGTTGAGATGCCCAGAGCACTTAACTTAAATTAAGTTTCTTTTATGCTGTGATACTAAAGAAGCTAGGCACATTTTCTGAAAAACTGGTGGGGATAAATGTCACCATCGTCGATCAAAAGATGACGTTATAATATCATTTGCTCTGTTTGCCCTAAAGTAGATAAAGCAGGTCTCTTTAGCTTAGAGCCCCGATTTTTTTACCGATATGGCATTTTGTTGCCTTCTAGCTGCTTGACTATATCGGATTCGAACTGATTTTCTGTGCGAACAAACTCTTCAAATTCCCTAGGGCTTTTGAATTCAAAAACTTTTGGTTCTTTTTGCCCACAAATTTCTTCGTCTTGTTCAATTGTAAGCATATTATTTTCTACGGACCGTATCACGAATTTTTTTCGCGTTTTAAATTTGGAAAAAATTTCCTGATATACCGGTTCCAGGTTGAGTGCCATGATACATCTCCTATTCCCATAGTTACTGAATATTGTGATTTTAGCTTCACCAAAACTCAAAATCAAACTAATTGCAGCGTAAAATCCGACTTCACTTGCCTGAAAAAATATGTCTACTCTTTTGGTCGTCGCTAGCGAATAAACGAAACTTAGTGACCAAAGCCTAAGTGTTGCTCTACGGGATTTTATATTATGCACAGATGCTCTAGGTTGATTTGTTGGGGTAGTTTCCTAACAGGATAGATTTTGATACTCTTTCTTGTAAAAGAATTATTACGCTTGTAACTCGTGCTAGCCAATACAATACTTAACAGTCCTCAAAAAATATGCTAATCTTTGACCAGTAAAGCGGTGAGCCATTCTGTCCACCGTTATGACACAACTCGCCTGCCGTTTTTTTTCACATAGCTTTATACATCCCTTCTTGATTATGAAAAATAGAAAAACCCTAAATCAGTTAGCAGAAATACTCATCCATAAATCTACTTCTGCATTCAGCTCTGAAGAGTTTGCAAAAATTCTGGAAGGGCAATGGCAAAAAGAAGTTTCCGGTTCTGCTATGAAGCGGTTAAAGAAAGTTTTGATCAATCATCCATCTTTGGTCGGTATCCAGAACAATAATTTTATTCCCTTTAGTGCGGTTGTTAAAAAAATTGGACACGTATCTTTATCTTTGCAGTTGGGGGCCTGGGAGTTGAAGCAGGGTGTCCTAATTCCCGGTCATCGTTTGATTCCTTTCATGCAGGCGAGCCGAAAAGAGAGCGAGTTGACGTTTCAGGATCAGAATGGAAATGAAATTCCTAAACTAAAGAAATCTTATTTTATTCAGGACATTGCTCCTTTTTATCAGTACTGCGGAGGTAGGCACTTTCCAGAAGAAATTAAGATCAATGAGTGGATTCCAGGGAAAAGTTGCATGGCAGTCACGGTCTGGGATATGCAATCTTTGTACAAGAGCTTTTCATCTCGGCCGGGGGATTCTGTTTTGATCGACCTAATTGATTATGAAAAGGGAGTCTATCGAGTGCGTCCTTACTCCTCGCAGCAATGCCGATTAGATAGGTTACGTATGCGTGCGTTATACATTGCTCTAGCGACTCAGATGGACCCTCTTTCCCAAGACGAAGAGTTTTGCTCTACTGGATTGGACAAACAATTGTTGCGTGTCCTTTTTTCTGTGGATTCGAATGTGTTTCGCGATGTCGAGGTATTTTCTGTCACGGACTTTCTGGAATCTCTCAAGGAGTGGTCCGTTGTTCGGTGTGAAGCTGGTGGAGTGCAGATGGTACCTGTATGGGAAGAAGAGCCGGGGCCTCTAGTTCGTTCTGATGTTAAGGGAGCGATCAAGGGCGAGTTGGGGTCGCTAAATAAAATATTTCAGGGTTTACAATTTGCTTTTGACGCGTTGGAATTTAAGTCTATGCTTTATACGGTTATGTCTTCGGATAAGTACAAACTGGAGGCGGTTTTTTTTCTCCTGTTTGGCGGTCAGGGAGATTTGTTCAAGGATAAGAAACAGCATGAGGTCTTTTATAGTTATCTGCGCGAACTTTTGTTCAAAATCTGTGAAGACCTTAAAAACCGAGAGTCACATTTGATCTCGAATTTGCGAGAGCAATGTGTGAACCTAAAGTTCAGCCTGGTTGGAGTATTGCGATTTTTACAAGATCAGGAGGTTGGGTTGGAAGACCTGCCAGTAGACTTATTGAATCAGATTGTCGAGCTGGACCATTTCTGCACCGATGCTCTTCACCAGTTTGCGGAGCGGGACAGGCCGCCCGACCTGAAGTTTATAAGTGAAATACGTGTGGCCTTGAAAGTGGTGCTACCACAACTTTCAATAGTGGAAGAGGAAGTCTATTCCCGTCTGGCTATTTATTAGCCTAAAATCTCCTAAACTATTGGGTCTCTAGGAAAATTTAAAAGGGCGGAGGAATACTAGAGGGTTGCTTTGCCGGAGAGAGAATGACCGGAAACACTCTGAACTCGCACTTTTACTGTATCCCCAGCTTTCAATGTTTTCTCCCCGGCCTGAATGTTCGCACTCCAGTATTGTGGATTCCTTCCCTTGAAGGTATAGCCCGATTTGGATGATCGGCCTTCAATCAGAACTTCAGTATTATTGCCAATATAATGCTGGCCTTTTTCAGAAGTTAGCCGACTTTGAAGGGTGATGGCTTCTTGTAGTCTACGTTTTTTTGTTTCTACGGCAACCGAATCGTTTAATTCATTTGCTGGGGTTCCGGGTCTGGGGCTGTAGGAAAATATGAAGCTGCTGCTATACCCTACTTCTTCCATGATTTTCAAAGTATCTTCAAAGGCTTCATCTGTTTCACCGGGAAACCCCACAATGATATCAGTAGAGATGCATATATCTGGGACTTTTAATTTCAGTTCAAATAGCAAATCCCGATATTCTTCAATGGTATGATCTCGGCGCATGGCTTGGAGCACTTCATTGTTACCGCTCTGAACGGGAAGATGCAGGTGGTTCATGAGAATATCAATATCCTGATATGCGCGAATGGTCTCACGGGTAAAGTCGTTAGGATGACTGGTGGTGAACCGTAACCTTTGTACTCCTGGGATCTCCGCAACGCCGTATAAAAGCTCGTGAAACGGTATGGGGCTTTTAAGTCCACGTTTACCGTATGAGTTTACATTTTGTCCGAGTAAAATAATTTCTTTTGCGCCGTATTCCACAAGATGGCGTATTTCTCTATAGAGTTCGTCCGGTTCTCTCGACTTTTCTCTTCCTCGAGTATATGGAACAACGCAAAAACTGCAAAATTTGTCGCAACCTTTAATGATGTTTACAAACGTGCTGGCTCCGGGTGCTTTGGGCAGAGAGAACTCGGGAATAGAATAGGTCTTTTCCTGATCGAAACCGGTCCAGACAAAAGATTTACCGTTACTTTTGACCTTATCTATTGCATGCGCAACTCCATCCACCTGGTCTGGCCCCATAACGAAATCAAGATAAGGCATACGTTGCAGCAGCTTTTTACCATCTTGTTGGCCTAGGCACCCAGTCAAACCCAAAATAAGATCTGGGTTTGCCAATTTTAAAGGTTTTAAACTACCAAAGAGCGAGAACGTTTTTTGTTCTGCTTTTTCTCGAATGGAGCAGGTATTGACTAGAATCAGATCTGCATCCTCTTTTTCTTGAGTGCGCCGATAGCCTGAATGGAATAGAAGAAGTTCCATCCTGTCAGTATCGGCGACATTCATCTGGCAGCCAAAAGTATCCAAATAGACTTGTTTCATAAGGGAGAATGTAAGGGAATTGCCTTATCTTTGCAACCGCCATTTCATCTGGACTACAAAACGGAGCGAAAATTATTTAGTAATAAATACATATAATTTAAACAAACTTATAGTTACTTTACATAGTTTTTTGAATTTTATTGACAAATCGGTGAATTTAAAATAATCTTAATATATTCCGTAAAAGTAAATAAATAATCAATAGACCCAACAGCACCAGAACTGTTTTTTTCTAGGAGGGGATTTACTGTGGCTAAAACCAACAGCGTCCGGGAAATTCGGGAATCTAAAATGATGAGCAAGGCCGAATTGTCTCGAAAAGCGAGTGTAACCGTTCAAACGATTGACCGTATTGAAAAGGGCAACGAGTGCCGACTCGATACAAAGCGAAAGATTATTTTAGCTCTTGGTTACAAGCTCGCAGATCGAACAAGAGTTTTTGACTCTGAAGATGATAAACCTGCTTTAGCGACGCGAACAGGAAAACTTAAAAAAGTCTAACCTTTTTTAGCTGAGTTTCTATTTTGAAGTTCGGGATGGGTTCGAGTATGCAGAGAAAAAAAATAAATTAGGGTTTGTCTCAACGTTTATCGGAAACTGCTAGAAATAATTGAGTGCTGGGCTGAAAAAAATTTAAAGATTAGCCCAAATGATTTTTTAGGAAAAATGATGAAAAGTATTCGTTAATAGCCGGGGGTTGTTGATTAGAAAACATTAAACCCCTTATTTTGGAAGATCCTTTAGTTTAAGGAGGGTTTTCAATTCATCTGATGAAAGACAAGCCTTAAATAGATATTTAATATTAAATAAATTTTCCCCGAGACTTTATGTTTTTATCAAAAAAAAGTCCATTAGTGGCCATCGACATCGGGTCTTCTTCGATCAAGTTAGTTCAGCTGGCGGAAATCAAAAAAGGCAAATACGAGTTGACCCATTTCGGGATTATGCCATTAGCTGAGGAATGCATTGTTAAGGGTGTTATTAAAAATCCTAAGTTAGTAGCGGAAGCCTTGAAAAACTTAATCAAGGCTGAAAAAATTCAAAGTCATTATGTCGTTTCCGCAGTTGCTGGAGAATCAGTTTTCACAAAGAAAATAAAAGTTCCGATAATGTCGGAAGAGGAGCTTTCTAAGCAAATTACTCATAATACGCAGCACTATATTCCTTTTGATATTGACGATGCGGTGCTCGACTTCGAGATATTAGGAAGAATAATAGCTGACGAGGAAGAGGGCTTCAAAAATTCTGAGCAGATCAAATTCTTGTGCGATTCTCAGGATAATTATGAGCAAGCAGAGAGCTCTGAGGGTTCAAACAAGATGAGAGACTTTATGGAAGTCCTTCTAGTAGCAGTTAAGAAGAATATTATAAATGAGAAAAGAAATGTTCTTCAGGAGGCTGGTTTAAAACCGGTCATCATTGACTTGGATGTGTTTGCTTTGATGAATGCGGCACGATTGACCAAAGATTTTTCGTCAATGGGTAATGTTGCGTTGATTGATCTGGGAGATTCTTTCACACACATAAGTATTATTCAGGACGGAGCAATGAGTTGTACCCGAGATATTCCTATTGGGGGGGGGTACTTGACAAATGTTCTCATGTCAAAAGTCAAAGTTCCTTTTGAACAGATTCTTGCTATAAAGCGAGGCAAATTCTCTTCGGATATCAAGGAAGAGGAGGTTATCGAGACAATTGTAGAGGCCCATAAGAAAGTTTTAGAAGAGATTAAAAAATATTTCGAATACTTTATTACCCTGTCCAACCATCAGATAGAAAGAGTTTTTTTATGCGGTGGGGGAAGCATGATTCGAGGATTAGATGATTTTTTTTCCGAATATTTAAAGGTCCCCGTGGAAACGCTTGATCCCATGCAGGGAATAAAAGTCAACCCAAAAGACTTCAACCAGTCATTGGTCGATGAGATGAGTTCATTGTGCGGTGTTGCCATAGGTTTAGCTACAAGAAGGTTTGACTATATATGATTCGAATTAATCTCCATGACTATCGATATGAACTTAGGAGGATCGAGATCCAAAAAGGGGCAGTCAAATGCTCTGCGGTCATCATTACTGCGATTTTTTTAATTATCGTGAGTTGGTTAGTGGAGAAGGATCGCCTAACCTCAATAAAGAGTGAGACAAATAAAGTAAAATCTCAGGTTGCGGCTTTACAAAGTCAGGTAAAGATGATCAACACTATGGAAATTAAGCAAAGACGCATGGAGACTACTATCAGAGAAATAGAGAGCTTTAGAGAGGACCAAATACCTGCAGGTACTATTGTAAGTGATTTAAATATGTTAATTCCTGAAGGCCTTTGGCTTGTTTCGATCATACAGAAGGATACTAATGATCTTCGATTAAAGAATATTCCCGTCATCATGTTTGATGACCCGACTAATAAAAATAACAAGGAAGAAGAGAGAAAGAAAGATGTGAGGCAAGTAAAGGAGTTTATAGAAGTTTCGGGCTATGCATTGACTGAAAAGGAAGTGGTGAAATACATGCAAAAACTGCAGCAGGTTTCTTATTACGAAACAATCTTTCTTTATAAAACAGCACGCTCTATTCTTGGTGGACAGCCGGTTTATAAATTTATTATTTATTGCTATATGCCTGGAGAGAAGAAGGCGGCTTAACTCACAATACTATGGAAAATTTTTTTGGTAAATTACCTTATGATGACCTGGAGGGAGTTAAGGTTACTTATTGGCTTGTAGGAGCAATAGGTATCGGTCTTGTTTTATTCCTGACCTATTATCTAACTTTTTACAGTGTTACCAATGAGGAATATAAAAAGTTGATTACGGAGAAAGAAGGCGCAGAGAAAACCCTCGAGCAATTTAAGGCAATCTTAGGGAAGGAGGGTCTGGTGACAAAAAATATGGCCCGAGTTAAGGGCCGGTTCGATGTGTTGAAAAGTAAAATGCCCGGTCAGGATGAAATTCCAACTTTGATGCAAAGGTTAATAGCGTTTACCAAGCAAAGAAATATCAAAATGACTGCTATCACTATGGAAGAAGGTTCGATTAAGGGTTTTTATAAAGAGATCCCATATAAAATTCAGATTACTGGGGAGTTCTGGGATACGCTTGACTTTATTGAATATGCGCAAAATCTTTTGCGTCTAGTTAGTTTTGAAAACCTTATATTGCAAGGCCAGAGTGCTTCCGAATCTGATGCAGCGAATGCTCGAGCTGAAGTCGGTTCGCTGAATACCACCTTAACGGCAAAGACCTTCTCGTTTCTGGAGAACTCTGATGATCGATCGGTGCAAAAAACAATACTACCTAAATCAACTCCGGCATCAAAAAAGACTAATCATTAAGTTTTTCAGAGGATGATATTTAGTATGAGAATTTGGTCTTATATGAAATTTTTCTTCTTTCTGTGGATAACTGTAACAGAGGTCCAACCTCTTTTTGCCTCTACTTCAAAGCCTTCAGCTCAGGAAGACATTACACGCAACTACCAACTCAAGGCTTTATTTAAACTCAGCGGAATTGAGAATAGTTTAGAAAACATTGAATCTGTTGTGGAAATGTCAGCGAATATAAATAAGGAGGTTTTGAGGCCTAGGCAAGGAGAACTTTCCAGAGGAATAATGTTTAAAGCCTATCCCCGTAAGAAATTTTACCGTACATTGAAAAGCCCTTTTATCGAAAATCATAAACCTAAATATCTAGGCTTAGCTGTTGAATGGTATCAAAGCGCATTGGGAAAAAAAATATTAGGACTTGAAAGTGAGGTGAATGACCCATTAAACCGGCTGGCGATGGAAGCATTCACAAAAAAACTACTAGACTCACACCCAGATAAGTCGCGAATTAGGCTAGTGAAGAGGATTGAGCGTTCTGCTCATGTTACGGAGGCTGCGAAAACACTTTTTCTGGAGTATGGCAGGTTGATGTACCCTTTTAATAAGAAAGTTGATACAAAAGAGCCCTATAAAAATTTGAAAGCTTTAAAGGTAAATATTACCAAGTCGATACGCGAAGTTGTTTTACGCCGCATGCTCTTTAGTTATAGAGGTATTAAGAATAAAGACCTTGAAAAATATGCTAGGTTTTTAGGTTCCTCGGCGGGTCAATGGTTTAGTCAGGCTAAGCTGATAGGTCTTAAAAAGGGCATTAAGAAAGCTTCTTATGAGGCAAGTCTAATTCAGGCTGGATTGTTAAAAGAAATTGATTCCGGTGGTCCAGATTATTCTTTGTTAAGAGATATGGTTCCAATTGGGCAACGATACTTGCTGATTGGAAGGCGTGATCCATTTCGACCTTTAGTAAATGAACAGGGGTTGGTAGGTTTCTCTCGAAGAGAAAAGTCCAGACCTTTGGTTCGTTTGTTCGGGGGTGAGTTGAAAGTTATTCCGCCACTGTCCTTGCCGGTAATTGAGAAAATTAAAGCTCAGCACGCCAAACTCTACAAGAAACTGACGAAGTTCCAGCGGTTGTTTAATGATCGGGAAGCACTGGAAGAAATGGAAGATCAGGAGTATTCAAAAGCCATAAAAAATTATCGTAATGCTCTGAAAAAATCCTCTGATATAAAGATGGAAGTTTCACCTCTTCAGGTTGAATATAATGCCATTCGAATGACTGGAATTATTCTGAAAAAAACACAGGCATTCGCTATATTTGAGGTTGAAAAAACCGGATATGCAGTGAAGAAAGGAGATCTGGTTGGTCCTTATTTTGGCACTGTGAAAGAAATAAAAGATGGCCAGGTGATTGTAGTTGAAAAGTTCAAGGACTATCTAGGTAATATCCTAAAGAATCAGAAAATCATTCATTTGAGTAGGTCCCATAAAATTAGTGCAAGTAGCAACTTATGAGAAAACAATTATTTAAAAACCCTTACTGCTTAAAAATAACATTTTTTTTACTGTTCTTCACTTGTTGGCCAGTTGTTAGCGTGTATTCTTCGGTGTTTCCTGATAATCATCAGTTTAATTCCTCATCACCAAAGGTTATAGACCATAAGGGTGAGTATATAGTTCCATCCATAGTATTGGCTCAAAATCAGAGCAGTGGTTTAAGTAATGAGTCTTTCGGGGAGATTATTGTTCTTAACACAAGTGTAAATGGATCAAGCTCTGTTGTTTCCATTGAGTCTAACCAGTCTGTTCAATACACGGCATTCAAACTTTTGGATCCGCTCCGACTGATTTTAGATTTTCAAAAAATGAATCAAGGAAACTTGACCCGCCTTATACAGGTTGATAAAGAGATCGTAAACTCTATTCACCCCATATATTTCAAAGAGGTGGGTGTATTGCGACTGGAAATTAACCTCAACCAAATGGTGGATTATCAAATTCAAAAACCAGAAAACAATAAATTAATTGTTCACCTTCAACCTTCAGAGCTTATACCGAGGGAGAAAAAGGCTAAATCTGAAAAAGAAACCGCTCCTGTGATTGAGTCGACTATTATGGAGAATCATAGGAGATATGTAGTCAGTAAAAATAATAGTGACCCGAGAGATACGTGTTTTCCCATGTTATACGGAGAGAAGGAAGTCATTTCTCTAGATTTTCAAAATGCAGAAGTCCGCAGTCTTTTTAGAATCTTTGCGGAAGTCAGCGGGTTCAATGTTATTCTCTCCCCTGAAGTAAAAGGTTTCGTCAGTACTAGGATGATGGATGTGGCTTGGAACGAAGCGATGGAAATCATACTCACTAACAATGGTTTAGGGCGAGAATGCTTTGGTAACAATGTTGTGCGAATTGTTACGAAGAGGGTTCTTGAGGCTGAAGAAATTGCACGAGCTGCTAAAAACTCACGTGCGCTAGCTGAAAAAGCCAATAAGATTAACGCGCAAGAACTCGTGACCAAAGTGGTTCGTATTGACCATGCAAATATTATAAAGCTTGCGAAGAGCCTTGCTACCTTTAAGAGCGCTCGTATAGATTCTCAAATCACGGTAGATACTCGGACTAACACGCTAATTTTAAATGATCTGCGGCGGAATGTAGATGGCATGTTAGAGACTATAAAGGTTCTTGATATTCCCACAGCTCAGGTTTTGATTGAGGCGAAGGTTGTTGAGGTCAACAAATCTTTTGCTAGGGAACTGGGAATTCAATGGGGTTTGACCGGTGAACTCGATAGCCAAAATGTCAATAAAGCAGCGCTATCTGCAAGCCTTAACTCTAATCACAAGGGTAACTTTTTGGTGGATTTAGCTCAGACTTCGAATCAGGGGGCAGATAGTTTGCCTGGGTTTGGTATTGCAATGGGCGGCTTATTGCCAGGACTGGGCCTAAATATGCGGCTGCAAGCTTTAGAGAAACAAGGAAAAGGCCGGATTTTATCAAGCCCTAAAGTTACAACTGCGGATAACAAAGAAGCTAGAATAAGCAGTGGTAGACAGATTCCTTATCAGGTAACTTCAGCTGCGGGCAATTCGACCGAGTTTGTGGATGCCGAACTCAGACTTGAGGTCGTTCCTCATATTACCTCAGATAATAAGGTTTATATGATTATTGACACTACTATCAATGCCGCAGATTTTAATCAGTTGGTGGAAAGGGCACCAACGATTACCACTCATGGAACCCACACAGAAGTTTTAGTTGGGAATGGTGATACAACTGTTTTAGGTGGATTTTACGAAAGCATCTCAACCGACAACAAAGATGAAGCCCCTTTTTTTTCAAAGATACCTTTACTAGGTCTTTTATTTGGGAACTCTGCTGATTCAGATACAATTGCTGAGTTATTAGTATTTATCACTCCCACTATAATCGAAACAAATTGAGTTCTGTGCATAAGGCTATTTAAATTAGTTTGCAAAAAGTATTGAGCACAGAGACCTTGATATAAAGAAAGTTTTAGAAATATGAAACGTTTAGGTATTGAGCTGGGTGAAAGAAGTTATGACATTCTTATCGGCCCTGGCCTTAGAAAACGGATGGGTGAGTTCCTCAAGGCCATATTTGAACCTAGCCGAGTTATTGTCATTACACATCCTTCTATCAACGGTCTCTATGGCGAAGAGGTGGTAGCGAGCTTTATTGCTCAAGGATGGGCTACGGATATTATTGAAGTACCCGAAGGAGAATCTTCAAAGAGCCTGCATCAGGCGGAGGAACTATACGATCATCTGCTGGCACTTAATTGTGACAGAAAATCTATTTTGGTGGCATTAGGCGGAGGAGTGATTGGAGATTTAGTGGGCTTTGTTGCGGCAACCTATCAGAGAGGAGTTTCTTTTATACAGGTACCGACAACCTTACTTTCGATGGTTGACAGCAGTGTTGGAGGAAAAACAGCGGTTAATCACCCCAAAGGAAAGAATATGATTGGGGCGTTTTACCAGCCATGTCTAGTGGTGGGTGATCTAGAAACTCTCCGAACGCTTTCCCAGAAAGAATATCGTGCGGGACTCGCTGAGGTTGTTAAATATGGAGTCATCACTGATGCTAAACTTTTTGAATTTTTGGAAACGTATTATAAGGAAATTCTCAACCTAGATCATAAATTCCTAACTCATATCGTTGAGACATCTTGCGCCATAAAGGCAAGCGTAGTTGAGAAGGATGAACGGGAAAGCCATTATCGGATGATTCTCAATTTTGGTCATACATTTGGTCACGCTATTGAGTCGTTAACAGAATACTCTCAATTTGTTCATGGGGAAGCTGTAGCTATCGGGATGGTGCTCGCGGCCCAGTTATCTCATTCAATAGGAAAGTGTTCTGAACAAGTCCCTATGCGTCTGGAGGCATTACTAAAGAACTTGGGTTTGCCTGTAGATATGCCAGTTTTAAGTTCATCAGATATGATCGCATCTCTGTATCACGACAAAAAAACCATGGACCATAAAATAAAATTTATTTTAGTTAATAAAATTGGTTCCATCGAAATTATAAACCACGTTTCGGAAGCAGAAATTCTAAAAGTACTTTGATTTGATTGTTTAGATTAAATAAAATACCAGCTAGGCAAACAAATTTAGAGTCAGTAAGAATGGAGAAAAATCCAGGGAGTTGAATATAGTTTTGGCTATAGTCGAAATAAAAAAGGGGTCAACTCTTGCGAGTTCACCCCTTTGCTTTAAAGTGGAGCTGGGGAGGATCGAACTCCCGACCTCTTGAATGCCATTCAAGCGCGCTCCCAGCTGCGCCACAGCCCCATTTATTTTTTCACCTTTCACCCAAATAACTGCTTGATATTAACTATTATCCAGCAACTGTCAAGCGCAAATCAGTCTGGCTTTTACCCTCTCTTGCCTTCCGCTACTTTCCCTATATAATGTATTGAAAACTTCCTAGTTAATACACCACTCTCTAACCTATTTACTATCACTGTGCTTAAAAACTTAAAACGCAGACTTCGGAATATTTTTATCACTGGCTTGCTAATCACTTTACCGATTGTGCTGACATGGTTCATCTTGCAGTTTCTGTTCAAGAACCTTGATGCCTTATCGCCGGTGTTCACTAATGTTCTAATCCAGTTGGGCGCACCTTTTCCCGAAGGCTACCGCATACCATTTTTGGGAGTGCTGATGACACTCCTGATCATTCTTACGGTAGGCTGGCTGACTACCAGTTTTTTCGGAAAAAAAATTTTTAAAATCGGTGAAACGCTTGTTGAAAAAATCCCGTTTGTCCGCCGAATTTATACAGGCTCTAAACAAGTTGTAATATCCATTGCTCAAGCCGACACATCAGCCTTTCGTAAAGTCGTTTTGTTAGAGTTTCCGCGTCGAGGACTTTTGGCAATAGGCTTTGTGACTGGTGAATCTCGCGGAGAAGTTCAAAGGCTCACTCAGGAAAATATGTTTAACGTTTTTGTGCCGACCATGCCCAATCCGACGTCTGGGTTCCTGATCTTTTCTCCGTCTGATGAACTAACAGAAGTTTCCATGTCTATTGAAGAAGGCATCAAGTATGTGGTTTCCGGTGGCATCGTTACTCCTCCAGGCCTAAAAGTTATAGAAGCTAAAGGGTTGAAGCTTGAGCAACCATCCTGATATCGATATCCTCTATATCGATAACCATTTGATAGCAGTTTGCAAGCCTGCAGGAATGCTTACTCAGCCTGATGACTCAGGAGATATTTCCCTTATGGAGAAGGTAAAAAAATGGATCAAAGCAGAGTATAAAAAGCCTGGAAACGTTTTTTTAGGATTAGTCCACCGGCTCGACCGACCTGTTTCTGGTGTGGTGGTATTTGGGCTCACATCCAAAGGTGCCTCGCGGCTTTCTGAACAATTTCGACAAAAAACGACAAAAAAATTTTATAGAACGCTAGTCGAAGAAACTCCAAAACCTCTGCAAGGCAGCCTGAGACATTATCTCAGAAAAGAAAAGTCTCTCAAGGTCACGGTGTTTCCTCGTCCCTCACCTGATGCCAAAGAGGCTTTATTGGATTATAAGGTTATAGAAAATTTTAAAAACACCAGTCTGCTAAATATTCGGTTGCATACGGGAAGATTTCATCAAATCCGAGCGCAGCTTTCATTCATCGGATATCCTATCGTTGGTGATAAAAAGTATGGCGCAAGTTCTGTGCTACCAGAAGGAAGAATTGCTCTGCATGCACAGAGCATAGTTTTTAATCATCCCACTAGCAAAAAAGAAATTATTATCAATTGCCCTCTACCTGGGGATTGGCCGTCAATTTAGTTGGTGTTGACATCGATTCTTTAACAAGATCTTCTTTGCGAGTATGAAATCCCATATCGATAAGCAGAGATATCAGTACGGGAACCAAAAACAAGGTGAACAAAGTTGAAATACTCAATCCACCGATCAAAGCGGTACCCATACCTCGATACAGTTCGGTACCAGCTCCTTCCCCAAAAGCCAGAGGAATCATGCCGAACACGCTGGAGATTACAGTCATCATGATTGGTCTTAACCGAGTCTGACAAGAAAGAAGCAAGGCTTCGCGTTCCTCGATCCCCGACTTAATATTGTTAAGCATTTGATGTACGATGAGAATAGCATTATTAACAACGATGCCGGCTAAAATAACAATTCCCAATTGAGTTAGAATGTCGAAGGTGACCCAGTTCCAGTCAGCAGCCATCGCCTCAGCATTAGGAACGTTCCATTCCTTGAGGATTTCAAGAATATTCCCGCGTTGATAAAAATTATTCCAGATAATTCCGAGAAAGGAGCCAGAAACAGCCAGAACCACCGTCAGCATGACGATAAATGGCCGTAGAAAAGAAGAAAACAAAGCCACAAGAAGCAGATAAATAAACCCAATTGCATAAGCGAAACTATTCACCAATGATTTTTCGGTCGAGGCTAGTTCATCCGCGGAACCCCCAACGCGCAAACCGTATTCCTGCCCAAGGCTATTTCTTGCACCAATCAAAACTTTCTGATCAACTCGGTCAATGACCAACTGCATAGCCACATCTTTTTTCACTTGCACACTAAGCTTGATGGCGCGTTCGGTTCCAATATGATCGATTCGTGCCGGTCCTGTGTTAATTTCGACATCAACCAGATGACCAAGATGTGTCATCATCCCTTGATTAGTCCAGAGTGGTAAAGAACGGTAGTCTTCCAAGCCCAGTCTATTGCCATCTTTTTTTTGTACCAGAACAAAGTCGATAGGTTCACCCCTATCGTTGAATTCGCCAAGATATTTACCGGCGTTGAGAGATTCAATAATATCCCCGATTTCCTGCATACCCATACCCAAAAGAGCTGAATTTTCGCGCCGAGGAATAAACCTTAGCTCTGGGTTACCAAACTTGAACTCTGGTCTTACCGAATGGACACCTTCAATACCAGAGATTTTGCCGATCAAATTTAATGCGTTATTTTTAAGCTTCAACATATCTGGTCCGGTGATTTCAACTTCAAAAGTTTTATTGGCTGACCGAAAAATAGGTCGCTGTAAAGCAAAGGCAAAACGGTAACCGGGAATACGAAAAATCTCGCGTCCCATTTCTGCAGATTTGATCGCCATCTTTACTTCACCGCGCTGACCTTGAGCTAATTTTTTTTCAATGATTGCTCCTCCTCCATTGAAGCGTTGTGAGAATACTAAAAAATTCCGATTAACATCTTCCATCGAAACAATCTTTTTTTCGTACTCGGCCATGTAGCGCATATTTGTCTCGGCTGGGGTTCCTGCAACCGGTTCGATAAGCATGAAAACCATATTGTTATTACCGTAGGGTAGATAATCTTTGGCTGGGAGAATCTGACCGCTATACCACAATACCCACCCAACACCCACTAAGATAAGAAGTCTAAGAATAATACTGAAAGGAGAGTGTTCGAGTATCCATTCCATGATTCCAGAATAGACATCAGCCATATTCTTTCCCAAAATGACAACCGGTATGAACAGAGTGCGGTGGAAAAAACCTGATTGATATTCCTCGCCTGGCTTCAGCCGAATCAATAGTGTAGTTAAAGTTGGAATAACGGTGATGGATACTAGTAAGGATAAAGCAATACTGGCACTGATGGTGATGGCTATGTCGCGGAACATCTGCCCCGCCTCTTCCTGAATAAAAACGATGGGAATAAAAACTGCCAGTGTCGTCAGCGTTGAAGCGAGAACCGCACCCCAAACTTCTGAAGCACCATCATAGGCCGCCTTGAAAACCCCTTTTCTCATTGTGAGGTGTCGATAAATATTTTCCAACACTACAATCGAGTTATCCACCACCATGCCGACCGCAAAGGCCATTCCGGCAAGAGAAATAATATTAATGCTACGCCCAAGAACTTTGAGAATGATGAATACCGATAAAAGGCTCACAGGAATGCTGATTGCAACAATAAGCAGAGACCGTGCCGACCCTAAAAACACAAGCAGAACTGCTACAGCTAGTACGGCACCAAAAGCTAGGTTTGACTTAACTAGACGCATTGCCTCATCGATGTAGTCTACATCCTGGTATACAATTTTTAATGTAATAGGAATTCCTCGATTTAACAGCTCTCGATTTAGTTCCTCTATTTTTTTAGCAGTCAGGTTGCATGTTTCAACCACATTGGCGCCGGCCTTACGAATTACTCCAAAAGCATTAGACAATTTACCGCTAATGCGCACCAGAGAAGAAGTCCGTTGATATCCATCTACTACCGTAGCGAAATCTTTCACCTTGATGGTTTTATTGCCATCACGCTTGATGACTGTCTCGAGAATATCCTCAGAACTAAGAAACTCTCCCAATGCTCGGACGGTATAAGCTCGGTTAGCTTCGTCGTGAAATCCTGCACGAGTATTTTGGTTTTCTGCCGAGAGAGTTTCTATAACTTCGTTATAAGTCAAATGCAAACGAGCCATACTATAAGGATCAAACTCGACCCGCATTTCCCGGTCTTCTCCGCCAAAGTGCCAGACATCAGCGATACCCTTTACTCGTCTTAGGTTAGGGACAATGATGTCCTCACCAATTTTGTACATATAGTTTTGGTTGAGATTGGGCATCTTTGCATTGGGCTTGTCGAAAACGATCCACATGATAGGGCTAGAGTTGTCGCTAGAAATTGATCTTAAGGTTGGCTTGTCAGAATTAACGGGAAGGTCTTTAACCTGCTGAAGTTTGTTGTTGACATCCAGCACGGCCAAGTTTTTGTCTACGCCCCAGTCAAACTCTAGGTTGATGGTACTTAACCCATGCTGACTGGTAGAAGTCATTTTTTTCACACCTTCCACTGATTCAAGCTGGTCTTCCAACCGGCGCGTAATATTACGTTCCACCTCGTCGGGCGAAAGACCACGGTACTGGGTTTTGACCTCAATCTCAGGCTTGTCAACCGTGGGAGCCAACTGCCTTGGAAGAGCTTGGAAACAAAGTATGCCCACGAGAGCTGCCATCACAACAACCACCGTAACTGTGTGATAGTTTCGGATAGACTGATCAATGAGTTTCATCAGGTCTCCGGGTTGTTAGTCGATGGTTTTTTCTGGTTTTTATCCGCTGAATTAAAAGGAGTTTCTGTAGTTGGTTCAGGGTTGGTCAAAAACACTTTTGCGCCTGGGAATACGGCGCCAGAGCCACGCAGGATGAGATCCGCTTCTAACCCTAACTGGTTGGTAAAGTCTTCAATTTCTACAAAGTCCTTGCGCTCCTTGAAAGCTCTGACCGGAACAAGGTGAGCATGATCGTCTTTCACTATATACACAACAGTACCTTTTTCGCCGATAACAAGTGATACCGCTGGGACATGTAAAATGTTTTTACGCACACCAAAATTCAATTTGCTTTCCAACGTTAGTCCTGAGAACAAGGAAGGGTTAGGGTCAGGCAAGTCGATCTGCACCTTGATATTGCCAGAGTAGATATTGGCATCAGGAATGACACGTATGAGGCGTGAGAGATTTCTGCCGTATTCAAACTTTAAGCCCAACTCTCGAGCCAGAAACCCTGCTCCATTGAGTTTTTTTAATTTATTTCTGTAGCTCTGCGGCATCTCCAAAACCGCTTTTAGACGCTCAGAACCAATCATTACCATGACAGGAGTTCCTGC
>Ga0315326_10000575_pt1 | contig 17955 bp, 26 predicted proteins | sample M180m32315metaG_FD_203457 | JGI IMG/M metagenome (GOLD analysis project Ga0315326, IMG submission 203457) | Ammonia-oxidizing marine archaeal communities from Monterey Bay, California, United States - M1 80m 32315 | ecosystem: Environmental > Aquatic > Marine > Coastal | place: USA: California... | reverse complement strand
AGAATCTAATTTCTTTCTACTCGCATGGCTTAATCGAACTCCAATAGCGGTCGCCTCTGGCAGGATCAACCAGATTTATTGATGCTAGAAAAGCATCTCTCTTGTCTCGATCCTTTGGCTACTTGTCGCTTGTTTGTATATTACAATGCATTCGTTTGAATGCGCTGACCTAAAGTTATGAATTGACAGGTTCACTTTGCACTAATTACTCTTTCTTGCACACAAAATAAATTGTGTCGTGAACACTGATCACCTACCTGGCTTCGAGCGGGCACAAATCCCTGGGGGGGGTGTGGTTTCTCGAAACCGCTGTATGCTTCGGCTGTGCGTCTAGGGTAGATGACGGCAGTCATTGTCCCGAAGGACTCAGCCGCCAACGCCGTCCCATACAACGCAAGCATCTCGCCGATTGGCCCCCTCTATATCAAGGTGCCTCATTGGCAGTAGTGAGAATCGTAGCACTGCGCCACGATTCCACCATACATACCGGTGGCCCCTAGCCTATAAACGGGAAGCGGGGAGAACTCATTGAAATTAGAAGTGAAATAAAGTCTGAAAAATTGTACGAATCCGGGGAATTTCAATTCTGGAATATTCGAACGAAAAATTTCGCCCGGTCTAATTAGCTATGGCTATGCCATCAATCAGCGCCGAAGAACTGACGGAGCATCGGATGCATTTCCATCGCCTGCTCCTTCTGAATCTGCTCATATGTACGTAAAATGATACCAACGGCAAGTAACAATCCCGTTCCTGTCGCGTTTCCTACCGTTCCAAGCAGATCTGCACCTGCTGCAAGCAATCCGACGAAAGCACCGGAGAAGTAAGTCACCGGAGGAATATAACGCTCTAAAATGCGCTCTAGAACAAGTGGATTCTTACGGAATCCAGGAATCTGCATACCCGTCCGTTCAATCTGTTTGGCAACATCCTTTGCACCCATATTCGTCGTATCGATCCAGAACTTCGCGAAAACCATCGAACCAACGGTCATCAAAATTACATAGAACAGCACGTGGGCACCCATTTGCCATAAACTGTGGCCGAATACATCGCCCTGCTGATTGAGCATCGGGATCAGCCAATCATTCACCCCGTTAACCATTGAGGCATACCAGGCAAATCCTCCTGAAGGCGTTGATGAGCCGGCCTCATATGTTCCAATCCATTCGGAGATACTACCCCAACCCTCCTTGCCTAGAATAGGCGTTTTCTGTAAGGTTGGATGGTTCCAGAAGAGAAGGGTGAACATGTTGATGTTTGCAAGTAGAGCAGCCATCAAAATAACTGGAATGTTAGATGCATAAACTAGTCGAATCGGGTACTTTCCACGATGGCCACGGACCTTACCGTGAGTCAATGGCAACTCCAGTTTACTCGATTCGGCATATGCTACGACTAGGAATACCACTACCGATGAGAATAACGCTACGACAGGATTGACGTGCGTCAGCAAGATCTGTTCGAATCCATTTTGAGAAATCAGTTCACCATTCGTCGCTTCTCTAAACATATAGAATATCATCGGTAACGTACCAGAAGGTGGGTTCTGGAGGCTGTATTCCATACCTGAGGTAGCAGGTAGTGGTGACAGTGTACCAACGAAGGTAGATTGCGCTACACCAGCCGCAATGAATAGCGAAATACCAGACCCAATACCCCACTTGCTAACCAACTCGTCGAGCAGGAATACAAGATAGGAACCAGCGAATAACTGAGCTACGATTACGAAGTTAGCCCATCCAAGACCATAGTCGTTGATTAGGGCCTCAGTAGGGTCGAGGAAACCATAGGTCTGAGGAATAGATTCGATTGGAATCATAATCAAAACTAGAAGTTTCTGAACACCCTGGTACATTGCCTTATCACGGGATTCTTGTAGGTCGAGCCTGATGATCTTAGCACCAGCAAATAATTGCATGATAATCGAACCAGTAACGATTGGACCGATTCCAAGATGCATGATGGTACCAGAAGCACCAGCCATAATCGAACGGAATCCACTGAACAAGTCAAGTGCAGTTCCCGATAGACCCCAAAGCATGACGTTGGTCATTGCGAAGTAAATGATTAGAACGAATGTAGTAGTCCACAACTTCTCATTGAAGCGTACGTGGCGCTCAGGCTTGGTGATTGCTGGATAGGTGTCTACGAAACGATGTAGAGCATAGAGTCTACTGGATTCTTCACCTTTGTACATGAAACATGTGAGAGCAGCAGCAGCACCAAATCCAAGGAGTAATACTCCTACGAAAATGTATCCTACCGACTCAAAATGTTCTCCGCCCCACGCCTTTGGGCGAGTGTACCATGTAGAGACAGCGACGAATACAAGCCATGCTATCATCTTTCCATAGCGTCCAATGATTGGGACTTCTTTGAGACCTTCAGGAACTTCAAATTTAAAACAGGCAAGTAAGAATGCAACATATGCTACTGAAAGCAATATTCCAAATACAGCTGCATCCGTATCATAAATCGGATTTGCTACACCACTAAATGCCTCTCCTAAAGCCTCGGATTGCCAGTAATACATCATACCGAAGTAGAGAATACCTGTGAGGGCTACTGCCCATGGAATTGGTTGCTTACCCATTTTGCATTCCTCCTGATTTGATTTTGATTAGTCGTGTATTGAAGAGTGTTCACTCCTCTTCCCATTCTTCGTCTCCGCCATCAATCGAGCCGCCGGCTGCAGAAATCTTCTCTGCTGCACGAGCAGACCACTCTTCGACCTTTACAGTCAGAGCAGTACTGATTCTTCCACTACCGAGTAGTTTGTCGATCCCCATTTCGGTCAAATCTACGGACTTCTCGCCAGATGCGATTCTCTCAAGGTCACTGACATTGCAAGTGATCATAACAGTTCGAAGACTTGGGTCACGGTTGAAACCATGCATACCCCAATGATTTGGCATATACTTGATACGAGTCATGACACGATGCTTATTGATTCCAGCGAGACCACGGCCTCCACGCTTTCCTGCTCCACGGCCGGCCTTGTGACCTCGTCCGTGTGTGCGGCAGCGTCCTCTGAATTTGTTTGCTCTTCCCATTCAAATCACCTCAAATCATACGCTCGACTAAATCGCCGATGTCCTCTCCACGAGGACCGAGAGCGCCACCAATAACGTAGGTGCGCTTGATGCCACCCCAGCCTTTTGAGCCACGGGGTGGGTGGAGACGGAAGACACGCTTGAGTTCAGGCATATCCTTCACGGTTGCATCGTCAGAAGCGATTGCTTTTGCGAATTCCTTAATCGACTTGTAGTCGGTTCCTTCCTTGACATCGGAATCTGTAACCGGCTTGTTGCCAATTAGACGTCCTCGTCCAGTAATCACCTTCTCTACGAGGTCTGCATCAGCATTTCCCCAAGTGATGAAATCCTTAGCCTTCTGAAGCATTCCTCTGTACTGAGCGTTGTCTGGAATGATTACTGCGTGGTTGACACGGGTCAAGTTAAGGTGACCCATTGTCTCACGGATTGAGCGCTCTACCTTTACATCTGAACGTGCACGTACTACGATCCAACTCATTCTAACATCCTCCCTTTGTGAATAAAGAACTCAACACGCTGGCCTTCAGAGACCCTTGTTGTGTTAATAGTTGAAAGTGCGTTGAAAGTAGCCGCTGCATAGTTGATAGTAGTACGAGTCTGTCCTTTGGTACGGGATAGAACGTCCTTGATACCAGCGAGTTCGAGAACACGCTTTCCGGTCTCTCCGATTACCAGTCCCTTACCTGCAGGAGCTGGCATCAAAGTTACACGGGTAGAACCTGCTTGTCCTGTAACCTTGAATGGTACAGAGAAACCAGGTCCTGCGCTCGACTCCCATGAGCCGTTTCCGCGCTGGACTTGAATCAAGTTTAGCTTGGCTGCGGTCAGAGCCTTACGGATGGTTGAAGCAACTTCCTTGCCCTTTGCCATTGCAAGTCCGACATAGCCGTCCTTATTTCCGACACAGGCCATGACATTGAAGCGAACACGTCGTCCACTGTCTGTCATTCGCTGAACCATGTTGACCTTGATTACCTCATCCTCTAGGTTAGGAATCAGTGCATCTACAATCTCGACTTCACGAATTGGTAGACCAGAAACTAGTGCTTGCTCATAGGTTACTATACGGCCAGCCATGACTTCACGGCCGAGACGTGTCTTTGGAGTCCAGGAGCGTAGTGCAGCGATTGCTTCATCTGCAGGGGTGCGTCGGCGTCGGCGTCGGCCTTCTTGGGGCTCTTCCTCTTCCTGTGGTGCAAAAGCCTTGATCAGGCCCGGTGCCATTGGTGAACTGTCGTCATCACTCATCTCAGAACGCCTCCTCAATCTTGCTCTTGGTCGCTTCGACAACCGAAGCATAGGACTCATCGATGTGCGCACCAGATGCGCGCTCATCATTGGGTAATACGGACTCGCCGTGTGGTATCTCAAGACCTGCGTCTACCATACCCTTGAGGGCGGAGAAGGCGCGGTTTCCTGGAGTACTTGCTGCTAGACCAATGTCCAATACAGCTTCATCATGACCAGCAGCAAGTGCTGCCTTGCCCATTGCGAATCCTACTAGGTAGGATGCAGGGACATTCTTGCGGCTATTACCCTCAGGCCAGCCAAAGCGAGACACTAGGTCATCACCGGTCATGGAAAGTTCGACCTTGTCACCATCAACCTTCCAGTTGACAATTTGACAAATGGTTCGAGTGTTTGAGACGCGAACTACTGCACGAGCGTTGCCACTGCGTAGGAGTTTCAGGCGTCGGCGATAGTCGGTTTCACCGCTCATGCGGCGACGGTATTGGTTGCGTTGTTTTGATCCACGTGCCATCACTGTTCACCTCCGGTTGCAATTCCTTCGAGTCCCATTTGGGTCTTCATGTGAGCGATGGAACGGTACGAGCCGCCCTTCGCCTTGAGGTAGTAGTGGCGGTATTGACTACGGTCAAGTGTGCCGCCTTCACGCATATCCTTGAGGGTATGACGTTGAGCACGTATTGTTCGCATCCACTGTTGTTTGCGTGGGTTGCGAGCATTTGCACTACCTGAGCGCTTACCATGGCCCTTACGACGACCCTTGCGCTTCTGTTCGAGACGCTTGAGCGCACGAACACGAGAAGTACCCTGGATTGCCTTTGCCTTGATCCATCCACTGTCGATAGCCTCACGGATGTCTTCCTTTTGGACAGACTGTGCGACTTGGTCTAGGTAGGATGGGTTAATCCAAATACGGTTTACACCGCACTTTAGAATCTGAGCTGCCATCTTCTTCTGATTAGTAATCTGCATCAGCGTCCCCTCCTGCGGTTTAGAACCCTGATTCCTAATTCATCAGCACGGGAATGGATGTTCTCACGCTTTCGTCCACCGACTGTCATACCGATACGAGCAGCCTGTGTTTCAGCGTCGATTAATTCCAGATCACCGGAGTTGTATACCATTACCTCCTCAAATCCTGAGGGGTGTAGTCCTGCTGCAGCGTTGACCTTTCCGTGGCCAATACGTACAAGGGAACCACGGTACTTGTAATTGCGGCGTTGCTTGTTATCCATACCGTGTGGCTTTCTCCAGCCAGAGCGGGATAGGCGCTTGTAGCGGAACCATTCGGTTCTGCGGAAGGATGGTGTTGCTTTCTTTTGTGCTGCACGTAGTGCAAGAGCCTGCTTCAATTCATCACTGAGTACGGGCTTTTGGCGAGCGACGTGCTCTTCGACGATTTCTTCGTCATCCCAATCCTCATCATCTTCGAAGTCATCTTCGAATTCTTCCTCAGATTCTTCCTCAGCCTCTTCCTCAGCCTCTTCGGCTGGGGCTTCCTCTGCGGCGCCTTCGTTCTCACTAAGGCGAGTGATAAGGTCTGCTTTCTTACCTGAAACAGGTAGACCTGCTTCCTTTAGCAACTCCTTGAGTTGTGCGACTGTCATCTTTTCATATTCTGCCATCTAGATTCCTCCTTCAGACCTTCTCCAAGAGATATATTCCGTCCTGGAAGACACGACGGTCTCGGTTCTTGACGGTAGTACAGCGCTCGATGTTGGCTGCAGTCTGACCGACTGCTTCCTTGTCTATTCCGCTAACGACAACCTCAACCTTCTTCTGGACCTTGACGTCCACACCAGGTAGGATGTTAGCGGTTCTTGGAACACGCTCTCCGAAATAATTGTTTACGACTAACTTGTTGCCCTTTACGGACATAGTCATTGGGAAGTGAGAATAGAATGCCTTCAGGTTGTAGGTGAAGCCATCTGTTACTCCTTTGATCATGTTGTTTAGGTGTGCTTTCCATGTACCAGCCATTGCCTTTTCCTTGCGGCGTGGCAAATCAACACGAATCAGAAGACCTCCGCCTTCTTGGAATATGTCAACTTTGGCGTCAACGAAATCACGACTCAATGAACCACTAGGTCCAGTGATGGTTACATTTCCATCATCAAGAGTTGCTGTGACTCCTTCTGGAACCACTATATTGTGTTCGATACGATCCAATTTTACCATCATAATCACCTCAGTACACATATGCGAGGAGTCGACCACCTATGCGGCTCTCCTTTGCGTCTTTGTGGTGCATAATACCACTGTTAGTAGTAAGAATCAGAAGTCCGAAATCTTGAGCAGGAAGGTAGCGCCCTTCCCACTTGTCGAACTCCTGACGGCGGACGGAGTGTCGTGGCTTTACTACGCCACATTCGTTGATTGCACCGCGCAATTGCACGTTGTACGAGCCTCCACGGCCGTTGTCATTTCTCTCAATTTCACCTACGTATCCTGAAATCTGCATGATTTCAAGGACCGAACCAAGTAACTTGCTTGCTGGAGCTAATTCTACGTCATACCTACCGGCTTGCTCTGCATTGAACAACTTAGCCAGGGCATCATTTAATGGATCAAACTGCATCTTATCACCTCAACTCATTTTCTTAAATCCAATACTAGGAGCGACATCGCGGAAACATTGCCTGCACAATCGCAGACCGTGTCGACGAATCATTCCACGTCGGCGTCCGCAGCGGCGGCAACCAATAGTACGTCCAATCTGTTCACCGTGGTCACGTGCCATGCTTCACTCCTCCAGGATTTTGAGACCGTAGTTCTCAACAAACCATGCACGGGCCTCGTCAGCGGTGGTTCGGTGGTTCATAGCGACCTTTGCCGAGCGTCGACGACGACGGCTAACACGGTGTCCTGGCCTCTCTAGCACGATATTGATATCCATGCCGAAGATGCCGATGTCCGGGTTATATTTCTGGTCGGGGAAGTCTGTATAATCTGAAATTCCGAAAGACAAGTTGCCCTCACGATCGAAATTCCATGATGGAATTGTGTTCTCACGGACCCAAAATGCATCGGTGAGGAACTTCTTGATTACGTCTTGATTACGCATAGTTGCCTTGCAGCCTATTGGGAATCCAATACGGACTTTGAGGTCACGATTCTGCTGCTTTCCAAGTGTGCGTACTGGCTCTACTCCAGAAACTAACTTTAGAACAGATTCTGCATTGGATAGACGGTCACCGCCTTCACCAACACCAATGTTGATGACGACCTTGGAGATTCTTGGTTGTACCATTGGGTTTGACATCTCACTCATTGTGTCACCTCCACGCCTGGTAGGGAATTGCTTCCAACGGTGAATGCATTGCTTACAGTGGTACTGAATCCTTCGAATTCGACTTCGTTAGGCATACTGGAACGCTTGACGATGTAGCTACTAACATCTGCCAACTTTCCAATGTGTGTTCCACCAACGAGCATGCAACGGGTTCCTTCTCCGAACTTGATGTGCTCGAGAACCTTCTGCTCAGGCAGACTAATCTTGAGTGAATCTCCGGACTTGTGCTCTGTTGCATCATCGACAATGATATTGCGGCCATCGTGGAGGTGGACCTGTGTCTTACCTCCCTTGATGGTGGTCTTGCCTTCAATTCGGCAAACCTTCCATGCGGCTTCTTTAGCGGTGATTGGGCGGTATCGTAGACGACCATTGGTATCGAGAACGCAACGGTAGTTGTTTTCTCCAAGTGTTAGAACGTCCATTAGACCAACACCACGGCGGGTGTCTTTGACTACTCGTCCATCTACTTTGCAAAGTTCGTTGTGTAGAATACGACGAACTTCACGAGTGGTTCGAGCCATGCCAAGAACATCGCGAATTACAATTGCTACTGGCATGCTTCTCTCAAGATTATGAGCACCAGCACGGGGGCGGGTGACCCAAACTGTGGTCTTTCGAGGAAGTGGCCAACTTCGTGGTATGGCTAGGCGTTTCAGGTGACTGCTGCTTCCCATATGTTTCAACTCCTATCTGCGGTCAGGCTCTGCATACGCAGTTTGTCCGTCTCATCGAGTTTAACGACGACGACGTTGGAGGCATGGACCGAAAGTGCCTCCTCTTTGTTGTCTGATGTGGTTGCGGTTGCACCTTCTACGAAGATGCGCCCAGCATCGGAATTGATGTTTAGGACCTTACCAGTAGTAGGGTCTCCCTTGCGCTTGCCACCGACTCTCTTGCCACCGTGGGCTAGATCGCCACGAATGACACGGACAGTGTCGCCGACACGGATAGTGACGGTGCGGACGCCTGCGAGGCGGGTATCCGGCTTGTCGAGTTGAAGACGAGCGCGAACTCGCTTACGCTTGACGTGAATTGGCGCGTTGTACTGCGCCTTGCGTTGCTTGCCTGGCTTGCTGCTCTTTACCATCTTTCACACCTCAAACGATTTGCTTCGCTGTTGCGGCAATACGAGGCCAGCGTTCTGCTGCCTCACGGGATACTGGTCCCTTGATATCGGAACCTTGGAGTTCATTGCCAGCATCATTGGTAATGACACAAGCATTGTCTTCGAATTGGACCCAGGTACCGTCGACCCTACGGAAAGGACGACGCTGGCGGATGACGACAGCGGTATACATCTGACGACGTGTCTCAGGAGTTCCACGCTTGATGGAGACCTTGATCAGGTCGCCTACACCTGCTGCTGGGTAGCGACGCATTGTGCCTCCGAGCTTACGGACGTTGATAATCTGGGCAATCTTTGCACCGGTATTGTCAGCGACTTGAAGTCGAGCCATTGTTGGCAGACCACGGGTCTGCTTTCCTGCTAGTCCACGCATCAGGCCTCACCACCATTATTCTCAATAACACAGAAGGAAACTGTCTTGGAAAGTGGACGGCATTCCATCAACTTCACCTTGTCGCCAACTGCAACTTCTCCGATGCAACTAGGAAGGTGAGCTGATAGAGCGCTTGTACGCTTCTCATATCTCTCATATTTCTGCATATATCGAATGTTATCGCGCTCAACTACTACTGTTCGAGACATACCCAAACTAGCAATTGTTCCTTCCAAGACCTGACCGCGCAAGCGTAGGGTTCCGTGGAACGGACAATTCACATCGCCATCCCACTCTGCAGTAGGGTTCTTTACATCAACTCCGATGTCTCTCATCGTGATCACTCCATTTTGTAATTGCGGTGTATTCTATCCTCGGAACGCTGCCGCACCAGCGAGCCTCGGATGACGGTGTTTCCACCGTCGAGGTTGAATTGGATTGATGCCTTTCCGAGGATGACCTCTCGGTCACCTTCTAACATCGTGATGGTTTCTCTGGTCTCATCGAGGACAAGACCACTGCGACCAACAAGGGTTGAATCGCTTGAAGACGCAATGTGTATGTCGCGTCCAATCCAAGGTTGGTTGAGGAGAGCATTGACCATCTCAGCGCACCTCCACATTGAATCCATTATTCTTGAGAACCGCTGCAGCCTTCTTCTTGTGATCTCCTTGGAGTTCAATCACACGGCCCTTGACGGTCCCGCCAGCTGCACACCTATTCTTCAGGAGTTTAGCCAACTCACCGATGTCGATTGCGGAATCTTCGATTCCCTCGACCTTGGTGACTATCTTTCCGTAGCGACGACGGTCGGTGCTGATGGTTGCCATCTGCTGTTCCTTAGCGATCTCCTGACAGATACAAAGCTCATCAGGTAGTCCACATACATTACAGATAGCAGCCATTCATTTCACCTCCTTCGTTCCACTTGTTTGATTATTATCACTCGCTCATCTTTGTCTTCAGACGTGCTATACTTCTGCGGGTAGCCTTGAACGCTCCCATATTGGATGGTGTACCACCAAGTGCTTGCTCAGCACGGAGTTGTAGTAACTCCTCTTGAAGTTCAGTAAGGCGGTCTTCCATTGCCTCTTGGCTCATGGATGAGAGTTCTCTATTACTGACGTGGGTCACTTGGATTCCTCCTCATCTTTTGCAGGTGCTGCTTTTGCTTTTGCAGGTGCTGCTTTTGCTTTTGCAGGTGCTGCTTTTGCTTTTGCAGGTGCTGCTTTTGCTTTTGCAGGTGCTGCTTCTTCTGCTGCAGGTTCTTCTTTTGCAGCTTCTTCTTTTGCTGCATCCTGGATTGCTATCTCTTCCTTAGAGAAGATTGTAATCTCGTGAGGTAACTTGGTACCCTTACGCATGATTGCAACTGAAACTCCGATTGTTCCCAACTTCTTGATACATACCGAATAACCGGTATCCATGTGCTGAAGTGCAGTTTCGCCACAGTACTTTACGTGTCCACGAAGGAACTTCTGTGTACGGTTACGAGAACCAGTTAACTTTCCTGATAGAGTGATTAGAACTCCACGGGCTCCAGCTTCCATAATGTTGAGGGCAGCAGAGTGTCCTGCACGGCGGTAATACCAACCGCGCTCCATTGCGCTTGCAATCTTCTCTGCCATGACCTGTGCATTTAGTGCTGGGTCCTCTACTTCGTCTACCTTTAGACGTGGGTTATCGAGGCTGAACTCATCGCTCAGTCTCTTCTGGAGGTCGTTGATGATCTTCCCCTTACGGCCAATGACCATTCCAGGGCGCTCAGCCTTGATGGTAACTTCAGTTCCAGCAGGGGTTCGGCGAATATCCAATCCACCAAATCCTGCTTTCTTCGTGTTATTCATCAAGAATTCCTTGACGAGGTGGCGCTCGACGTTTCGGTCGATGATGCGTCTTAAAGTGCTCTTATTATTACTCATGATAATCACCTCAGAATTCATCCTCCAAGTCATCTTCAGCTCCGCTGAAGTCCTCAAGGAAAATCTCGAGGTTGACACGATAGTGGTTCTTTGGACTTGCACGTCCACGTGCACGAGGAATCCATCCTCTCTTGATCTGGCCACGGTGTGCAGCACAGTGAGTGATAACCATCTCTTCAGGGTCTATGTCTTCATACTGGTGGCGAGCATTTTCCATGCAACTCTCGATGAGTTTGATCATTATTCTGCTTGCCTTAACCGGGTAGCGACCTGGGCCGACTCCACCTTTGCGGTGTCCTACCATAGATGGTCCACTTCGCTTACGCTTCTTGTTACCAGAACCGAGGCGGAATGGTACTGCGACTGCCTTGCGACGGATGTCGGGGCGGTCGCTGTCGATCTTGAGTACGTTGTTGAGGAACTCGATTGCTTCACCAGCTGTGCGGTGCTTAACAGCACGAGAAATCTCGAACAAATGCTTGACGTGTACATCTTGATCTGTAGTACGAGCAGTTGCTAAACGGCTGCCTTGCAACAACTGAGTATATCCCTTCTGAGGGAGTTCACGGCGCTTGGAGCGGCGGTCCATTTCTGATTTTTTCCAACCCATTTCCATTCACCTCACTTCAATGCCACGTGGGCGGACGAGCGGGTCGCACCGACACCAGGGCCGCTGTGTGTAACACCGCGACGTGTCGGAGCGAACTCTCCTAGGTAGTGACCTATCATTTCCGGCTTGACTTCGATTTCAACGAATTTCTGGCCGTCGTGGATTGCGATACGCTTGCCTACAAACTCAGGCAGGATTGGGACGTCACGGCGGTGTGTGCGGACGGTCCTTCCTGTCGAGCGGCGGACACGGGTGATGAAGTGCTCGTTCTCTGTCGAGAGACCACGAGCAAGGGACCTACGTGCACGGCTTGGAAGTAGAGTGATGACCGAAGGTGCTGCTGGGTCCTCATCAGAGGGCCATAATGGCATTGCCTTCAATTCCTCGACTTCGTATCCACGGTAGGTAAATTCCTTTTTCTTGCGACCTGTTGTGGTGCTGCGCTTCTTGCGTGCCTTTCTTCGGCTCGCTTTGGGGGTCATGAATGACTTCTTCTTTTTCGCCATTGATATTCACCTCAGATTTTCTTACCGCGACCTCTGCCCGTGCGGCTTGGGGCTATGTGTCCGACCTTAGCACCAGGAGAGGTGCCTCGGGCGACGGAGTTGGGACCGTGGACCGCCTGGTGGTTTCCTCCACCGTGGGGGTGATCCACTGGGTTCATTGCGACACCGCTGACATGCGGGAACAGCTTTCCACGGGCCTTGGCCTTGTAGTGTGCTGCACCTGCAGTACGCAGAGGCATCTCGCCACGACCATGGCCTGCAAGAACACCGATTGTCGCTCGGCAAGTTCCGACGAAGTCCTTGGCTACACCAGATGGTAGACGAACTCTCACCTTTTTGCCAAGATGAGCCTCGATGACCGCAGAGTTTCCTGCAGTACGAGCAATCTTACCGCCGTCTCCAGGACGGATTTCGACGTTGTTGATCGCAGTACCTTCTGGGATATTTGCCAGAGTAGTGATGTTGCCGGGGCGAAGAGCGACATTGTCGCCTATTGCTACGTTCATTCCAACCGAGAGTCCCTCGGTTGCAACTACAAGTGAGGTTGCGCCATCTGGCAACTTGACCCTAGCGAGTGGAGCGGTGTGAACCGGACTGTGAATTAGTTCGGTTATCTCTCCTACTACATCCTTTACGCGTGGCATGGTATTAGCACCGGGGAATCTATGGCTCGCCACGCGGTAACGTGGGGAACTACCCTTTCTCTGTGCACGAATTCTCTTACCCATGATATCACCTCAAATCAGAACGCACCTAAGCGCATTGCAGCCTCATCTGCGTGGTAGCCTTCAGCAAGTCGCACCGAAGCGAGTTTGCCATGCTTTGTGTTTCGAACATTGACCCTAGCGACCTCTGCATCGAATAGAATCTCAACAGCTGCTGCGATATCTTTCTTGGTTGCGGACCTGCGAACCACGAACTCGAGACGGTTATCTCTAGAACGAGCTTCCATGGACTTCTCAGTAATCCATGGCATCAGAATAACTTCATACGGATTTACCATTCATCACACCTCCTCAGTTTAGTGCCCCCACGGCTGCCTTAGTAAAGACGGTAAGACGACCTAGGTCGCCACCTGGTGCAAGGTCCTCTGCACAGAGGTCCTTTGCAGCAACTACGTCGACACCGGGTAGGTTGCGAGCGGCCTTAGCCAATCCATCCTTGTTAGCGACGACGAGCAGGATGCTCTTTGGAGTCTTGTGGACACGTCCACGCATAGTAGCCTTTCCAGCACGGATCTTGCGTCCGTCCTTTGCTCGGCGGAGGTCGTCTCCAAGGCCAAGTGCCTCGAAAATTGCTCCTACCTTTCTGGTACCACCTGTGAGGTTGAATTCCTCTAGGTCCATCTTCTTACCATTCTCGGAGTAATCGCCAAGAATGATTGGTAGAGTCTTGATTTCCTCAGCGAAGCGATGTCCACGGTTTGCCACCATGTCGATATCAGCGGTTGCTGATAGCGCTGCATCACGTGCAAGTCTACGCTCGTTGCGGTTTAATTTGCGGGACCAGTCTTTCTCGACCTTTGGTCCGTGAGCTCTACGACCACCCAGGGTGTGAGGGCTCTGTGCACCACGGCGCTGACCGGTACGTCGCATGATACGAGATACACCACGGCCCTTACCCCACCATTCGACGGAGTGCTTCATACCCGACATTGGCTTGCGCTTTCCGAGGTGTGCATTGGAACCGTATGCTTGGCGGCGGTTAGCACGAGCGCTTGCTACTGCTAACTTGACCAAGTCAGAACGAATTGGAGCGGAGAAGGAATCCGGTAGGGATAACTTCTTTCCGAGTTCGACATCTATCTCATAGACCTCTTGTAGACGTCCAGCATCAAGTTCATCTTGCTCGATATTGTTGAGGATGTTGTGTACTGCTACCTTCATCTTCAGACCCCCTGCTTGCTTGCTGTACTGACGTATGTTATCTCGTAAGGATGAGTTGGCTTATCCGAGCCGCGAGTTGCGTCACGGAAGCGAACCAGACGCTTTGCTGGCCCTGGTAGACTACCCTTTACGAGGACATAATCTGAGTTGACTTCACCATAGTGTAGGAAACCACCTGCTGGGGTGATCGACTTATCCTCGGCGGAGGCAATGGAAAGAATGCGCTTGTTGTACTCTGTGCGCTGGTGGTATCCGGTCTGTCCACCCTGACGGATGGTCTTACGGACGTATCCAGTTCCGAAGTCACCCATGTTACCGTGTTGTCGGCGCTTCTTGGAGTTCTTGTGAGACTGAAGTTTTCCACCGAATCTCTTGATGACACCTTGCCATCCGTATCCTTTGGTAACTCCAACCGCATCTACGAAGACGCCTTCTTCGAAGACCTCTCCAATGGAGAACTCTGCTCCGAGGTTCTCCTTTGCATATTCTAGTTGTGCAGCAAAGTCGCCGCCAGTCAATCCGAGTTCCATGACCTCTGGGGTCTTGGAAGGAGTTCCTGTGATTGTATGAGGTTGAGTTGCAGCGATTAGGCGAACTTCGCAAAGGTCTGCTTCTAGTAGAGCTTCGAAGTGCTTGTCGGTGTCATGCTGCTTGTTGACATTCTTTTGAAGACGGCGGGTTAACTGTGGGAAGGACTCTTCGATCTTCTCTGAATCAGTCCAAGCCTCGCCAGAGGCCTGCTTGCCGTATGGAGTTTGCTTGTATCCACGTACTCCGAGGATCCTCATCTTGGGAACCTCGACTACGGTAACAGGAACTCTAACTTCCTGTCCCGCACTGGTTGAATGTGGGTTCATATCGCGAGCCATTACGTGGGTCATGCCAGCTTTCCAGCCGGCAAATCCCTGTACACGGACTTCGCTCGCATCGGTTTCTGGCCACGACTTTACATGTCCGAAATGGCGTGCAGACCGCTTGCGCGGGCTAAATGCCATACTACCACGTCGTGGGTGACTTCTCTTTGCCATTTGTTTCGGCCTCCTTATGTTCAATTACGACACATTGGCCCCCCGATAGGGGCGTGCGAAGGCTCGTCAGGGGGTGGAGAGGCCGTGACACCGGCTCCCAATCCACGAATGGGTTCGGGAGTAATGGGATGCTGTGCATTGCCCACAATGTCTGGCCGCTCACCTTCAGAGCATTCCGCCGACTTGCCACCCGTATATGAGTGGTTCGGTACAAGAACGGGCAACAGGGGGCCCGAACCCCCTATTGTCACAGGGGGTCTTCAAGCATTTTGGTTGAGATGTGTTTCATGGAGAATGCGCACAATCCTCTTGAGCCATCGCCTAACAACATGATGCTATGCCGGCCACTCTATCGCATCCCAATCTCGGTGATGGGGTCGAAGCGAGAGCATACCAACTTCTTGCGGCCAAAGAAGCACTTACCGGTTCTACCCTCCTAGTAATGCCCACTGGACTGGGTAAAACCGCCGTACAGTGGATGGCGATGGCGGAGGCGATGAATGGCAAGGGCCGGATAGTATTGGTTGCCCCCACAACTGGGTTGGTCGCCCAGCAAACTCGAATGGCTAGAGATATGCTCAATATCGATGAGGACAAGATTGTCATGCTAACAGGTGATGTTCGTCCAAAGAAGCGATGCGAACTTTGGAATGATGCAAAACTGGTGATGGCTACGCCGCATGTGATTAGAAATGATGCACAAAATGGTTTGATCCTTCTTTCTGAAATTGATTTGCTAATCTTTGATGAAGCACATCATGCAACCGGTTCAGATTCTATGGCGCAATTGGCAGACCTCTACCTAGAAGCATCACCTTCTGCCATGGTATTAGCTGCAACTGCATCCCCAGGAGTCAAAGAAGCAAAGGTCCGTGAAGTCATAACCAGACTTGGAATTGAACGACTATGCGTTTCACGCAGAGAAGATGACCTTCTCGCTCCATATGTTACTGCAATGGATATCGAAAAACATGAGATGTCCTTACCTGAAAACCTACTTTCAATAATTCGCCCACTACGTATGCTCGAGGCTGAAGAAGCCGAATTCTTACGCAGAGGTGGATATCTAATCCGAAAGGGGCGTATTACAACCGCAGCGATCGATGAAGCGCAAAAACGTGCGAGTGCTTCGATTGGCAGGGGCGATCCAAGGGGATATGATGCAGCAAGAAGAATCGGTGACTTGCGCAGATTACATCGCCTTCTCGACCTGATTGAGACACAAGGAGTGCAGTGTGCGATTCAATATCTTGACAGGGCACGAAATGACTCAGAACGCAAGACTAAACGCTTCCTTGGGCTTTCTGAAGTTTCATCATTCCATAGGACTTGCAAAGGCATGGATGAAATTCATCCCAAATCACAATTGGTAATCGAATTAGCGACAAAGGGCTTGAAAAAAGATGGGAAGATAATCATCTTCACCGAATATCGTGATACTGTAGACCTACTTATCTCCACACTTGAACAAATGGATGGAGTAAGGCCTGGACGCTTTGTAGGTCAAACTAGCAAGGCGGGAAATATTGGCATGAAACAAAAGGAACAGATCGCCCAACTCGACCGCTTTAGAAATGGTGAATTGAACGTACTTGTAGCAACTTCAGTCGGTGAAGAGGGTCTCGATGTCCCCGCTGCAGATAGTGTGATTCTGTACGAGCCGGTTCCAAGTGCTATCAGGGCAATTCAGAGGCGTGGACGTACCGCTAGGCAGCGCGATGGAGACGTACATATTCTGATTGCACGAAATACTCGTGATGACTATGTTCAACATGCATCATTGAAGCGTGAGGAAGCGATGTATAGAACTTTGAACCGCTTACAAAGACAGAGGTTTCTCCCCCGAAGAACCCCCCCCTCTGACGATGTATTGAGCGATTTCAAAGTGGACGGGATAGATGCTGAAGAATTCATCAATTCCGAAAAGATTCGTCTGAAACGAGAGCCGGTTATTCCAGTGGAAGAAGAGGTGATTGAAGCACCGAAGACTCAAAGTAAATTTCAATCAACAAATAGGCCACGCTCGCAAAAAGGATTGTTTGATTTCAATGCACCTTCAGAAGCCAATTCTGAGGAATGGTGGCGCCCTGTATTGGATGGTAGTTCATCGCCTTCAAGAATAGAAGAAGCGGCTGCGGCTGCTGCGGCCCAAACCGAAGCCGATGGGCTTACTGAATCGAATGAGGGGCCACTAATCAGCCTCGACCACAGGGAAGGACAGTCCACCTTGCCTGCCATGCTGAAACTCCACGGTCACGATATTAAAATCGAAACATTACCAGTAGGAGATGTACGAATATCTGACCGGATAATCATCGAAAGAAAATCGGCGAGAGATCTTGTAGATTCGCTAATCGATGGACGATTGATTCACCAGGCAAGAAGGTTGCTTGGAGCGGCAGCAAGGCCGCTATTGATAATTGAATCAACAGAAACGGAAAGAGTTCATCCAAATGCAGTAATGGGCGCTATGGCTTGGATAACCCTTGACCTCGGATTACCAGTATTGATGACAGGTGGGTCGGAAGCAACTGCTCGATTCATCTCTATTGCAGCACGAAGAGAAGCTAGAATCCTCGATTTGCTATCTGGAAATAGTCGTCCAAAGTCCCTCGATGCCGAGACCACAACAATCGAAGCAGCCTCTAGGGAAATACGTGCGATTATGGAGGGGGAACAGAGCGAAGGGCCATTGGCGAAGAGATGGTCTGAAGAAGTGATGGCAACAAGGTGTAGACTTCTCGCAGAATTACCAGGAATCGGCATGAAAACCGCGCGTTGTATCATGCAAGAAGTAGAGAGTATTTCGGCTCTATGTCAGTTAAGTGAGCAGTCGCTTGCATCTATTGATGGCGTGTCGCCACAACAGGCGAAAGAACTCCATCGATTTTTGGTTGGCTAA